>Ga0181379_1000192_pt1 | contig 31018 bp, 28 predicted proteins | sample 2SPOviralmetaG_FD_130115 | JGI IMG/M metagenome (GOLD analysis project Ga0181379, IMG submission 130115) | Marine viral communities from the oligotrophic San Pedro Time Series (SPOT) site, San Pedro Channel, CA, USA - 2 SPOT_SRF_2009-07-10 | ecosystem: Environmental > Aquatic > Marine > Strait... | reverse complement strand
AATAAGTATCAGTAGTACCACTAATTTTATCAGTACCATTACCATCAATAGTTAAACCATTTGTATTAAAATTTCCTTGATAATCTACAATAATAAATTCATCTCCTACTGTTGGAGAGGCAGGAGTAGTGATTAAAAAACTTCCGCCAGAAGTGTTACAAAAATAACCTGAATTAGCTTGTGCTGTAAATGCTGTAGTCTTAATTGAGGTATCCCAAGAAACTGCTACTGCATCTGTACCTTTAGCTATAAGTGCCCAGTATGTTGAATTTACTGTTCCACCTGTTGATGGAGTTTGTCCTGCTGTAGGTGTTGTGTTTACAAATATAAATGTAGATAATGTTCCACTATCTGTGTATTGAACTACATCTCCTTTTTTGTAAGTTGTTCCACCTGCATAAGTTGATTGATATGTTGAACCGATAGCCGCACCTTTAGCCATTAAAGCCCAATTAGATGAGTTTAATGTACCATTTGTAGATGGAGCTTGGTTTTGTGAAGATGCAATCGCAACATAAGATGAAGTGTCATTTCCATCAGTATATTGGACAACATCTTTTGCTGTATATGCTGTACCTGATGCCCAAGTACCTTTTTGAGTAAATGAAATTTTACCCAAGTCTATTGTTGCCATTGTGTTTTCTCCTATTTATGATTGTTGTTGTTGTTAGATTGTTGCTATTAAATTACCTGATGCGTTTAGCGACCAAGTAAAACCTGTTGCGGCGTACTGCACTTCATCAAAATTTGCATAAGCTGTTGATGAAATATTATCAGCACCACCATTTGTTGTTGTTAATCTTAAAGTTGGATTTGTTGCAATATCTACAATTTCAAATCCATACACTTCTGCTGATGAAGCATTTGCATATTCTAATCCATTTGCATTTGCGTTCATAACAAGAGCTTGTCCTGCTGTGCCAAATCCTGCAGGAGTATCTGTTAAATCTTTTATTGATATGTTGGCTAATTGGAATGTTCCATAAGCAACAACCATTAAAATATCGTTTACTGAAGCACCTGTACCTAATATAACGCTAGTACCTGAAGTTGCAGTAAAATCTGCATTTGCTAATTTTACACCATTCAAATATACATCTATAAATCCGCTATCGTAAGCCATTGTTGCAGAATTATTATCCGAGCCACTAAATGTTGTCTGATTAGCTGTTGCTGTGTACTCAAACCTATTTGCAGTCCCATTAACTGTGCTACCTGCCGCCGCCCAACCGCTAGATTTGTAAACTTTTAGCTCATTCGCTGTAGTGTCAAAATACAAATCTCCTAAAGTTAGTGAGCTTGTAGGTGCTGAACTTGAAATTCTATAAACATCTGCAAAGTTTTGTACTGCCGCTAAATTAGTATTAACAGTTGAAACTGCTGCGTGTGCATTAGCTAAGTTTGCTAAATTTGTAATTCCTGCAAGTGTTGTAATGTTAGTATTATTTCCTGCAACTGTTGTAATTTCAGAATTTAAACCTGCTACCGTAGAAATATTATTAGTTGGCGAAATTTGTCCTGCAACAGTATTAACATTATTTTGATTAGATGTAGTTAAAGTTAATTGATACCAAGTAGTGTTAGCTAAATTGTAAACTTTCATTATATCATTAGTCGTATCAAAATATAATGCACCATCAACTAATGCGTTTCCGTCATTGTCAACACTTGGGTTGCTAGACTTAGCTCCTAAGAATCTATCGTCAAAAGTATCTAAAGCAGTTTCCGCAGCAGCTTGAGCAACTACGGCTGCATTTTTTGCTGTGACTGCATTTGTTTCAGCTGTCTCAGCATTTGTTTCAGCAGTTTCGGCTGCTGTCTTTGCAGTTTCAGCAGCAGTCTTATAAGTGTTTACTGTATTAATATCCGCTGTAAATTTAGTATCTACATAATTTTTAGTAGCAACACCTTGAGCTGCTGTAGGGTCAGTAACATTTACAATCTTTTTAGATGTTGCGTCCCACTCATCAGAAGCATTTAAATTTAAAGAACCCTCTGTAACATCAATAGCTTCTTGTGCCATAAAGAATGCTTGGTTTGCATCTTGGTCAAGAGTAGCTTCTGTTAAAGTTGATCCATCTTGATAATCTACAAGTCTAGCTGTTCTGTTAGATGATCTAGTAATTTTTATTACTGTTGAAGCAGCTGGAGCTGTTCCAAAAGAAATAGTAGAAGAATTAGAAAAAGTATAATGAGTTGTTAATGTTTTAGTTACACCATCAACAGTTACAATAACGTGAGCTTGTTCAATGTAAGGGAACGTAATACTAAAACTTGTTGTACTGCCGTTACCCGTGTATGTGTCTATTGCAAATGCCATTTATTAATATAACTCCTTTTGTCCTTTGTCTGGTAAACCAGAATTGTCTCTTATAAAATTAATTGTTTGGTTGATTCCATATAAGTTTTGATATGGAAGTATTCTCATTATTCTGTTTAAATCTTGCTTACTAAAATCATAATTTGGATTAAACAAAGATTTAATAACTGATCCACCAATACCTAAAACTTTTTCTCCTAAATCGTAAGTAGGGTTTCCTGTAATTAAATTCATTTCTTGACCAGATGATCTAGTATTAAATCTATATTCAGGTGCTATCTGTCCTGTGATTGCGTCCATAAATGGAGGCATAACAGAAGACCAACCTGCTCTTTGAAAAGAAGCTAAAGCAACTTTAGTGTAATCTCCTTTTTCTCCTAGTTTCTTTTTAAGATATGCTTTCTTTTCACTAGGGCTCATACCAATAGTATTAAAGTGTGCTTGTGCTACATAAGCTGATCCACCTACCATCATTGTATAAGCAAACATTGAGAAAGTTTGAAAGTCTCCCATTGCTATATTGTGTAAAAATTGTTTGTTCCAAGCAGTCATTATAAACTGTCTAAATTGAGACATTGATTTTCCATAAGCATTGTCAGAGAAAAATCTACTTGTGTCTCCAATCATATTGTATTGAACAGATCGTTTAGTATATCTATTAACTGCTATACCAAATCTTTTAACTAAAGCAGGGTCTTTCCAAGCTACAAAATCAAAAGATAAAACTCTATATCCTAAAACATTTTTTGTAGTAACTACTCTTGAACTATTAAATTCTTTTGCTAATGCTATTAAATCATCATCGCCTAATCCTAAAACTCTGTATCTATTTAATCTACCTTTAGAAATATTTTTTAGTATATCTCCCTTTTTAGATGCTTCTATTAAATCTTCTGCAAGTCTATGAACAAATGATCTCATAGCAATTCGTCTTTGGTTTCTATCAATACCAATAAGACCTGATGCGTGTCCTGTACCTTTTTCCATAGCGTTAGCTACAGGTTTAGATACTAAATTTCTTTTAGTAGTATCTAATTGAGATACTCCTCTGTCTAAAACATCATATGCTTGAAACTGTCTATAAATATAATCATCTCCGTTAGAAGAACCAGTAACTGCCATATCTTTATAGAAAGTATCATTCACTTTTCCATCTTGTGCATCGTCAATTATTTTTCTTAATGCTGGTACTTCATTAAGTACAACTTTAAATCCTTGTTGAGCTATGTTTACTCCATACTCAGGAAGCTGTGCTATACCAACTTGGTTAAGTACTCTAACAAAATTAAATCTTCTTAAATCTCTTAATGCTTTATTCATACCAACAGTAGGGTCTCCTGCTTCTGTTGATCTACCCATAAGATTATTAAAGAAACTATCTATTGTATCTATTTCTTCATTAGCAATAAATTTATTACCAAATCCTCTTTGAATTGCATTTTTATCTTTTTTTAATTTATCTGCATTAGGGTCTCTATAAGTATCTCTAATTTGATTCTTTAGTTTATTACTATAAGCAATCCATTCAGTTCTGCCTTTAATACCCATTCTATCTGCAAGAGAGTACCAACCTGACATTTCGTTTGTGTATGAATGCCAAAGTAAGTCTACATCATTTTCAAATATTTCATCTAATCTAACTCTTTGTCCATTAATAACAGATTCAAAGTTTTCATCTAATCTAATTCTTTCTTTAAATCTACCAGAAGTTAAAACTTTAATTTGATCTTTTAATCCATTAAATAATTCATCTCTTTGAGATGGTTCAAGATTAGAAAATACATCATCAATATATTCTCTTAATTTTGCAGGGTCTTTAATTCTTATAAGTTGTTCAATATCAAATCCACCTTGTCTACTATTATATTTTGCAGCTTTCACTATCACTCTAGCTAATGCTCTTGCTTTTGAAACATCTGCTTTAATATCTTTATCTGTTCTAGCAGCAGCAGGATTATCTACTCTATTTAAAAGAGGTTGTTCTTTTGATATTGCTTGTGTTAATAAATCTTCAATACCATTTTCTCCAATTCTTTTTTCTAATGCTAAGAAACTTTCAAAACTAATTTTTCTTGGTACATAATATCTACCTGTGTTTTGTGCTAAATCCTCAGCACCCTCAACACCTGCTTCTCTTAAAAGTTTAGCCCATAGTTGGAAACCATCAGCATAAGCATTTGCACCTTTAACAAGGTTTGTATCTTTTAATAATGCTTCTTCAGTATCAGTTAATCTTTGTTTCTTTTCTCGTTTACCAAGTGCAATTATTGCTCTCTTAGTATCGTGCATAAATTTTGTTTTAAGACCAAATTGGAAGAAACCTCTTACACCTCCAACTCCTCTTTCTTTAAGATAATCTTTCATAGCATCGCCTACATTTCCATAGACAGTATTATGAGCTTGCATAAGAGTTTGATCTCTTGTCATTTCAACAGTTGAATCTTGTTTTGCAGCTAGACCTGTTTTCTTATCTCTATAACCAATAGCATCTTCCATTGCTTTAAAGTTAAATAATCTTGCTGCTTTAGATAAGCTAGTACCTAAAGTACCTGATCTAGTCATACTAAATCCTAAGAAAGGAATATTTCTTAGTTTAGGAAAGAATAATTCTACGCTATCTACTAATGCTGTTTCGTTTAATTCTTTTTCTAATTTCTTATTTTTTTGAGTAGGCTTAACATTCTTAAATGTTGTAGCATCTGCCTCTTTTGATGGAGTTAATCCGTTCTCTACTAAGTCTTGTCTTTGCGTTGAACTAGCTATATTTCTTAAGTTTTTAGCAGTTAAAGCAGAGATACCCCCTCCAAGAGTGCCACCTAAAGCAGAGGCAATTAGTACATCATTTAGTCCCATTGTAGGATTATTTGCTGCTATTGGAGCATACAAAGCTCCCTCCATAGAACCATAAGCTAAACCTGATCTAACAAAGTTTTGTCTTCTAGTTAATCCTGTTAAAAACTGAGTACCTTTCATTACTTTTCCTAGAGCTCCATAACCAGTAAGGTTTACAGGGTCTAATATAAAAGTACCAAATTGTAATGCTATACCTACCCAACCATAAGAAGATAACAACTCAGCATTCTTTTGGTGTCTTCCAGCTTTCTCTCCTAAGTATTTTAAATGCTCTCCATTCAAAGCACCTATTAGACTATCTGCAAAATCAGGATTTAAATTATATTGTTTAATTACTGCATCAAATTCTTCTTTATTATTCTTCATACTAAATCCATCTTCTTGGACAAAAGTAGGAGCTGTAAACATATCATAAGCATTAGAGAAAATTGTATTTTCTACTAACGATGCTTTTAGAGCTGCACTAATAGTTCTACCCTCAGCAATATGTTTTTGTAGTTCGCTATAGTTATATGCTTTATCTAAAAATAAACCTCTACTAACATCAGGTAATTCAGAGTATAAAAACTTTTGTTTAGTTATATCTGTTGGTACAAACTTCTCATCTAGAGTTTTTTTTTCGGCAGATAGAAAATCTGCTTCTTTATTTCTTCTAGTGTTAAACTCATCTCCAAAATTTCTTAAGTTAGCTTCAAGAGCTTCCCAATCTCCCTCTCTAGCTTGTTTAATGTAATTCATTTCAGAGCCATCTTTTCTAGTGAAAGATGTTCCGTGTTGAAAACCAACTGAAGCTATAACCGTTCTTTCTGCTTCTGTTAATTGATCCCAAGCAGTTTTATGCTCTTTACTTTCATAAGTTTTCTTTACTTGATTAGCATACCAACTATGACTAGCTTTATCTATTTCTTTAACTTGTTCATCATTTAAACTAAAATTTTCTGAAGCTGATTTTGCTTCTGCACCAGACATGCCAAAAAATTGAGATAATAAACTTGTTGTCTCTTGTGATATACCCATATCACTTAATATCTGTGTATCTTTTTCTTTAAGATCAAATCCTGTTGCTACTGTAACACCAGAGTTATCACTAGGTACATATGCTTTCTTAACTCCTTTACCCTCTAGGCTTGAAATAAAATCCCAATTAATGCTTGTCATATTATGGTGTCATTCCCTCTTGTGTTGATAAAAATTCTTGATTCTTTTCATTTCTTATTCTTACTTTATCATCTTTAGCATCTCTTATTTTATCTAAACGAGCAGTTTCATTAGCTACATTTAAATCGTATCTTTTTCTAACTATATCTATTGGTATTTCTAACCATACAGTTTCGCCTGATTTATATTCTACAGTTGCAGGTATTTCTAAAGGACTTCCATCATCTACTTTAAAATAAAGTGTATCATCTGCATCATTAACAATTAATTCATATTTATTAAGATCAATACCACTTGATACAGCAATATTAAAATCAGGATTCATATTAGTTTCATCAAACTCAAAACCAACTAAATCACTTTCTTGAATAATGTTTTTTTCTGTATTTAATTTTTCAGACAATAATTGTATTGCTGCTATTTTAAATGAATCATAAGTATCTTTAGTTACTCCAAATTGATTCATCTTATAATTACTTACCCAACGATCATTAACTAAAGTATAATGTTGTTCTATAAACTGTTTAGCTTGACCTAAATAATTATCATTTATTCCTGAATTAATATTTTTAAAATATTGAGCAGTCATGTAGTATAATTCTTGGTTTGGAGGATAAGCCATATTACCGCTATAACTTCCAAGTGTTTTTTTATCATTAGAAGTCAACTCATTAATTTCTTTTGTTAGAGTATCCATAGTGCCCATTTCTCTAATAACATCTCTAGGGTCTTGTCCTGATTGAATTTTTAAATTAGCTACAAAGAATTTAAATTTGTTTTTATCGTTTTCTTTAAAGTATATTCCTGTAACTCCATTTTTTTCTAGTGCAGCATAAACCTCTAAAGCTAGTTTAGAATCTTCTGTGTATTCACTACTTAATGGTTTTTCAAATAAATCTACTATTTGTTTAATTGGTTCATTTCTTTTAATGCCATTCATTATAGCAAAAGTAGAACCTAAGAAAGCATCGGCATTACTAGCACCACTATTTTTTCTTACTCTAAATTCTTTATCAAATATGTTTTTTCCTAATTCTGTACGTTCAGTTTTTGACATAGAACCAACATTACCGTTAGTCCAATTTACAGAATCTACATTTAATTTTATTGCATCTTTTAGATTTTCTATAAGTGAAGTAACTCTTTTTTGATACTTAGGATTATTAATTATTGCAGGAGTACCATCAGGTCTACCTTGTGTTAATAATTCAATATATTCTGTTGCAAACCTACCATCTAAAGAAGCGTGTAGTTCAGCTTCATTAATTACAATATCGTCAAACTCTGCTCTTGTTAATGCAGGGTTTCTGTTTTCTTTTACAGTGTTGTATAATTCTAAGAAAGTATCAGACATATTATCTTGAAAGTATTTTGCTTTTCTTTTTTGATAATCTGTAGTGTTCATTGTACCCATTTCGCCAAACTCTTGTAATTCTTCTTCATAAAAAGCTACTTCAAGAGCAGTAGATACTTGGTCAGGTAAAGATTGAATACTTTTAGATGTATTACCAATCACTGTATATTTTAAATCTTCTTCTTGTTTTTCAAATTCTTTTACGTTAATCCATTTTCTTAGATTACCAGTTGCATCATTATAAGCAGAAGCAAAAAACTCGTCTCCCTCTTTATCTGATAAATAACCTTGACTAAACTCATTGTAATGTTCTTGCCAATTATATCCTGCTACATTTCTTTTAGAGATATATTCATCTTTCCAATCAGCAACCATTCCATCAACAGAGTTAAGAGCATATTGTTTGTAAGCTCCATATCTAGCCCAGCCGTTATAAATATTTGGAAAACCTTTTTTAGCAGCATCTCTAGATTCTTCTAAAGTCATTCCATTAATTTTAGCTGCACCTAAATTTGCTTCTTTTAAATTTTCTCGTTCTATATTTTGTTGTGCAAGTTTTTGAATCTTAGGATTTATTCTAGCTAAAGTATCTGCTAGCTGACCAAATTTATCTTTACCAACTATTTGAGCTCCTGATCCAACAGGTACATCTACAGGTGTTGCTGCATTTTCTAACTGAACATTAACACCTAAATCTGTATTTATTTTAACCATTATTGATATCCATAATCTGTTACATAGCCACCATCAACGCCCATACCTGCTCCATCAGCAGGAGTGCTAGGTGCTTGATTAGATAAATACATTCCACCAATGTCCATACCCACGTCTAAAGCATAAGTCATAAAAGATGGTTTGTTTGCTCTTGGTAAATTTAAAATCTGATTAGTAAATCTTCTGTTGTAAGCTAATCTATTATCACTCATAGCTCTAATATAATTTTCGTAGTTAAGATCAATTCTGTTAGATTGTGTACCCTCTTGTCTAGATATATCTCCAATAATAGTATTGTATAAATTACCACCAATACCTTTTTCAAAGAAAGCAACTTTTGCTTTACCTTTAGTTTGTACTGCTTTAGTTTTTAAATCAAACTTCTGTGCTGAAAGTTGATCTTCTTTAATTTCTTTTTGTCTAATTAAAGAGTTATCTTTATAGATTGCTTCTTCTCTTAAGTTCTTTGCTTTGTTATCAGTTTGTTGATTAATGTATCTTGCTTTATCTTTATCAGCTTTATACTGCGTATAACCTTGTAATACTCGTCCAGCTACATACGCTTCCATTGTACACATATTACTTTTTCTTCTCCTTTAGGAATCCATAAAATAAAACATCATTAAATGTCTTCTCGTTAATAATTTTAAATCCACACCACTTAAGCCAAGTTAAGTGAAGTTTATTTCTACTGTCTATATAATTAAAAAGTATAGGAAATTTATCTGACATTTCTTCTACTCTGTTTTTACATTCTCTTAAAAATTTTATCTTTAGTTTTTTAATTTTAGGTGTGCATAATAAAAATGGAGAGCCAATATCTTTATTATCTAAAGACGCTACTACTCCATATACACCTGCAATTTTATCATCAACAAAAAATGAACGACAATAATCGGTCATAGCAAAACCTGTTAATAAAGTTTTTTGAACATTAGTAGTTCCTGTTTTAGCTTTAATTTCGTCTTCGTCTTCAGGTCTTAAATCTTTTACTAATAATTTTATATGCTTACTTGTTGTTTCTATTTCATCTATTTTCATTAAGTTATCACACGAGTTGAAAGAACAGAGAATATACCCTCCCACTCAGCAGATAAGAAATTGCACGGAACAAAACTATCTGATTGTATAACTAACTTTGTATCTTCATTTTTACATTGAATTGGAAGTTTAAAAGTACCACTTTCCAAATTAGGTTGTCCAAGAGTAAATGTACTTGATCCTAGTGTTTGCCCTGTAAATTTATAAGTTGATGCAGTTCTAGCTAATGGAGTAAGTACAATTTCAAAGAAACCTGTATCTCCAAATATAACACTCATATTTTTTAACTGTAATCTTCCTGAGTTTACAGTTGTTGAGTTGCCAGATGATTTTTGTTCTCTTACATAAAAAGTAGGAAACTGATATTTAAAAGTATATTTTCTTCCAACAATAGCAGGATTAGCCGAGTAATCCCCATCAACTACAACTGTTGTATTTGTTGAGGAAGATAAAAATAAGTTTCTTCCTTTTTGTGTAGAACCCCAAGAACCACCCAATACAACTTCTTTAGCTGCACTTTCTTGATAAGGTAAAGTCCAAGTTGTTTTACCTGTTCCACTACTATAAACTCCAGTTAAAACTGTTTTTCTATCTAACAATACTGGAAAAGTTAAACCTGTATCTACTTCATTTGTTTTTAAATTTGTCTTTTCTAAGTAAGTTCCATCAGCTCTCTTAACGACAATGTATAAAAAGTTTTGTATACAGTCTCCATCTAGTAATACATCGTTAGTGTCAAATACATATTTAGACCACGATCTTTGTAGAGCTTTTTGGTTTGCATCAAAATAATATTTATAAACAAATAAAGCATTCCTTTCTCCTGAAGCAAATCCAAATAAACTATTTTCAGCAGAAGAACCTTTTATTCCTGTTATTGATCCTGTAATATATCTAGGTAAATTAACAGTAGTATCTAAAGCATCTTTTATTTCTGTTTCAGAAGTTACATAGTATTCTCTAACACCTGCAAAACTACCTCTAGATATTCCAAAATAAATATTCTGTCCTAATCCGATTGGCTTACAACTATCATCTATTTCGTATTCAGTTGTTTGGTTTATTGAAACTGTTTTTGCAGTTAATGCTTCTTCAGCATCAAGAGTAAATTGAGTTTGATCTGAAAATAAAACTAGCTGTTCATTAAAAGGTACAGCGTATTTTAAGATAGAAACTTTGTTGTGACTAACAGCTACATCAAGCATATCGTCATCAACAGCAGTAGTTACTGTAGTTGCCCAAAATGTAAAGAATTTACCTGCTTTAGAAAATATTACATTTTCATCAGATAAAAACCCAAGTCTATTTCTATAAAAGAATATATCATTTATTTTTCTTCCCACGAAAGTAGGGTCAGGACTTGTAGTCTCGTCCCCTACTGTTCGTGATGCAAATTCAGGCTCTGTATATTGAGTTCCACTAACCGTGTAAGTTGAGCCGTCTGCTTTGCAAAATCTAAAATTTCCATCAGCTGTTCGTATAAGTAAATGTGGCATTGTAGAAACATCAAAAGAATTATCTAATCCATCTTTTACTGTTTCAACCCAAGCACTACCGTCCCATCTAACAAAGTAGTTATCAAATTCTGTTCCACCATCTCCTACAATTTCTACTACAAAACCTGTGTAGCCTTTGTATGGTAAATCTGAAAATGAATTAGTTTTATCTTTAACTAAAATTAATCCATCTCCTCCTAATCCATCTGAAACAGTTGATGTAAATGTTCCTGAGTTTTTAGAAACATATATAATAGAACCGTCTCTAGATACTGTGTATCCTGATAAATTAGAATTTAAATCGTTAGTTAATTCTGTTGCAATATTATCTGTTGTAATTGATGATGCGTTTCCTGAGCTAGAATTATCAAGAGTTTCAAAACTTGCAACTTCAGAACCATCTATATTAATTTTGTAAGTTGTTTTGTATTGACCATTTTTAATATAATAAATAGCTTCATCAGGTCTAGTTGTAGAAGCTGATCCTGACTTTGCTGTAACTTTAGTTTTATTAACTACAAAAGTGTAATCAGCTACAGTTACTAAATTAAAATCATCTTGTGGTGCTGTTGATGTTAAATAAGAAACTCCATCAGGAGTAACAACTGTTTTAGCATTTCCCGCTAAATCATAAACTTTTACACTTTGGTTATTAACTAAGACAACATATTGTTCGGTACTATCTCTATTAATAATATGTACTTTACTATTTGTATGTGTGTCAGTGTTTAATTTTGCTATATGTTCTGTAGGTGGTCTTTTACCTAATCCTGAAATAATATCTGATAAACCATTTTCTTGTACTGTTGCTTGGTTTGGTAATTTAACTGTATCTGGTTGCTGAGAAACCCCATTCAATAAATTTGGAATTGAATTGGAAATTAATCTTGCAGCCATTATTCATCTGTTAAAGTAATTTTATTAGGTTGATAATTACCTCTATCTACAACTCTATAAGTAGAATAATTATCAAAGATACTATGATCTCTAGTATCTCCCTCTTGTTCTTTTAATGAAGCTAATGCTTGTATTTCATCTACTTGATGAAACTTATGTAAAGTATCAGAAGCTAACATTCTGTCTTGAAATATTCTTGCAGCTCTTATTGTAATATATCTTCTTGCTGTTTCTGGTATTTCTATAAATTCTAAAAACCAAGTTATGTCTACTCTAACATCTTGATTAATTGTATAAGTGTGGTTTTCTCTATCCCAAAGTTTTCTAGCTCTTTCAACTAAATCTAAATCTGCATCTTTATTCGATGTATCAACTCTTAGACAGTTTGCAGGTAATTCAATTTGATTAGATGAATTTTTAGCTAATAAATAATTTGTATCTGTATTAAAATGCCAACCTACACTTTGTACTTCTCTTGAAACATTTTCTAAAATTTGTACTGCAATAGAAACATCATTTGTAGTTGAAGCTGTAATCGTGTTAACTGGACTTTCTCCAATCGCTGTAAGCATAACATTTACAGATTCAAGTTTTGTAGTTACTGTTCCCATAATATAATTCCTATAATTAAGAGGCGACCGAAGCCGCCTCCTAAGTTTAAAAACAAAGTAATATAATTACGATGTTTTGATCTCGATTGAACAAACTGGATTTAGAGGTGCATGACCCATAGCGTACTTAGCTACCATCAATGTACCTTGTCTTTGGATTTGGTAATCCATCTCAGTTGATAAGTCCATTAGTTTCACAGTTCCAACCGCATTTTTCTGCCAAACACAGCCAACTGTTGTTGAGAAGTTTCCAGCAAAATTTGTGCTAGAACCTTGAGCAACACCAGAACTGATGTTTGTAGATGGTAAGTTGTTAGTTGGAATAATATTTATTCCAGCAACTTTTAATACTTTTCCATCTGAGTATGAACCTGATCCACCCCAATCTCTATTGATTACAGTTGTACCTTGAATCAGATTGTAGTAAGCCGCTGGGCTAACTGCTGCGTATCTGTCTTCTGCTGGGACATCTGCCTCATCTAAAGCTTGAGCTGCTGAGAAAATAGTAGCCGCTGCCGAAGCTGCGTTAGTATTAAAGTCAGCATCAGTAAGTGCTGCACCAGCCGCTTGTGGCGAAGCTGCACCTGCTCTAGAGTTAAGGATAAGATTTTGGTAAACGTGTTTATCCATTTGGTTCGCTAATGCTCTACCCATTTCTTTTGTGTAGATTGATCTTACGTCATAGTGTGACATAGCTTCATCAATTTTAGCGATGAACACAGGTGCAATAAGTAAATTCTCAATAGAGATTGTTCTCTCATTGTGAGTTACAGAACCACCTGTGATTTCATTTCCTGCTGTATGGTAAGCCGCTGTAGTGACTTTTCCAACAACTGGAAATTGTGCACTTTTGCCAGAACTAATTGTTCTAACTAAGTGTTTGTCTAGGGTTGAATTTGCTGTTTCAAAAGCAGTAATAACTTCTCCACTGAAAATTTTTAAAAAACTTGCAGTAGTACTACCTGATCCAGCATTTTGCCCTATATCTGATACAGTATAATTTGACATTATATATATCTCCTTATGTTATAGGTTGTTTGCTAAATTAGCGTAATAATTTCAGAAGCAGAATTGTCTTTCCTCAGAAAGGTAATGTCTTACTTTTACTTTGCTTTTCTAGGACTAGCAAGTTGTCCTTAGAAACTTGTTAAATAACTTTTGATCTTGCAACTTTGTCAGCAACCATTTTTCTAAATGCACTGTCAGTAGCATACTTAGGGTCTTGCATATCAGCTTTCATTTGACCGATACTTTCATAAGCAGCTCCACCTTGACTTTGACCAGTAGTGCCTGTTGCTAAGTTTGGTTCTCTAGTTTCAGAATTAAAACGAGCATACATACCTTTAATAGTAAATAATGCTGTTTCATTATCTTGACCAATGTTATCATTAAATTGTTTTATTTCAGTTTCAGAAAGATTATTAGTTACCCAATCAGTCATACTTTTATAATTTTCTTCGCCTCCTGTACTTTCAAATGCTTTAGCTTCAAATTGTTTAGCTACTGCATCAAGTCCAGCGATATAATTATCAATGTAAGATTTAGGTAATCCTGCTTTCTCTAAAGATGAAATTGTATCTTGACTTAATTCTCCTGTATCTTCAAATTCTCTTTGAGCATTTTGAAAATCAAAATTAACTTTAGTGTCAGCTTTTAGTTCTTCCTTAGGAGCTTCTGTTTCTTCTGACTTAGAAGTTTCTCCTAACTTTTTTTCCAACTCTTGATATGATTTTATTAAATCTTCCTGAGTTTTAAATTTACCTAAAATAGGTTCTTCTTTTACAGGTTCAGTAGTTGGTGCTGATTCAGTTGCAACTTGTTGAGCATCATCAGCTTTTTTAGACATTTCGTCTAAATATTCCTGTGTTTCTTTTACTTCTTCCACAGGTACGTTTACGGTATCAACCATAATTATTCTCCTTTAGTTTTCTCCCTTTGGTCTTTAAAGCTATCCCTGACCATACCCATACCCTCTTTTACAACGGCAGGGGAATTTTGTTGTTGCATCATTTGTTCTTGCATAGCTTGTTGTTCAGCTTGTACTTGTTCAGGAGATTTAATTAATCCCTGCATTTCAACACCAAGAGAAGTACCAACTCTTTTTACATATTCATCTAAATTTAAATATGTCATAAGTTGTTCTGCAAATGGTTGTAGCTGTTGAACAAATGTGTTTAATCTTTGTAAGTCACTTGATCTACCTAAGGCTTCTAATCCTGTAACTATTTTAGGACGTACACTGTCTTTAGGTAAAGTAGGTAATGCTTTTTTCTTTTCCATTTGGTGCATTAACCTATTAATTAAAGGTAATTGTAATTCTTGTGATAATAAAGAATATAAACCACCTAAACTATCGTCTAGTTCTTTAGATACATAATTTATTTCTGTAGCAGTTACTCTGTCGTTATTTCTTTGAACAGAAGTATTTAACATAAATGAAAATTGTAATCTTTCTTCAATTAATTTTATTGTTTGTAAAGCAATATTAAAGTCAGTAAATTTATTAACTTGTAAAGTAGATACATCATCAGCATTACCCTCACGTATAGCACCATTAGGACTTTCAGATAAAGTTTTTAATCTTGTACTTGAATTAGGTTTAACGAGAAATAATACTTTAGCAGCCGCTGCTGATCCCTCAACGATTGATCTGTATAATGCCTCTAACGATCTTAAATCTCCAATGTACTCCTCAATAAATCCTCTGCCGTAATCAGAATTATCAATAGAAGTATATCTTAACGGAACAAAAGCATTTCTATCAATAGGATAAGTTCCAATAGAAGATGGTATTATTTTATCATATATCTCTTGGTGTACTTCCCATTTCTTACCATTCATTGATCTTTTAACACAAGTATAAATTTCACAAGTGTCATCGTATCCGTCTTTTTGTTTATCTCCCTCAACTAATAGTTTTTGTTCTTCTGTTAGCGTGCTGGGAGCTACCATATCTTTTGTAATTATCTCTAAAACATTACCTATACCGTCTCTCTTAACGACAAATCTATCTAAATGATAAACTTTCATTTTTAAATCTGGGGTAATATAAAGTAAAACATTACCACAAATTAAAAGATGTTTTAAACTTTCAAATAAAGCATTTCTAAAATTATTAACTTCCATCTCATTCATAACTACTCGTTCTATTGAACCCATAGCTTTTTCAAATTCGCCTTTCATATCATCTCGTCCTGCAAGCTCAGATAAAGTAAACTCGTCAAGAGTTAGTCTAAAGAAAGGTTGATTAGGGGGAAGCAAAGCTAAAAGAAGTTTAGATGCTAGGTTATTTACACCTCTAGCTCCTATTCCTTGATAAGGAGTATATAGAGTAGTGTGTTTAGAATGATACTCACGAGGCATTATTGAGGGAATAGTAAACTCACTTGCGTCTCGTGCTCTATCAAGGTAAGGGTCTCGTATCGCCTCTAGAGTATTATATCGTGATTTTGCTGTTTTATAGTTTGCCATAATTATCTATTAAGGTACGTTTGCACCCGTTCCACTTGAACCTCCACCAATTTGTAAAGGTATTCTCAACGCTTGTTTCCCTCTTTTTTTAGAATAGCTAACTGTACTAGCTGTATTAACCTGAGGAGCTTTTGGAGCTTTATCTCTTAATCTAGCTTCACTAGCATTTATTTCTGTTGCGGGAGCTGCTGGAGTTGGCGGTGGTGGTGGTGGAGTATATCTAGGTCGTGAAAATCCACACATAAATCTACTTCTCCTTAGTTGTTAAACGAGTATTAATTATCGTTTGTTTTAAAATGTTTTGATCATTGTCATTTAAGATCATTTTTAGATGGGATACGACACTGGCTTGACCAGTTTTTATCCAAATTTGTCGTTCTGAGTCCTTTAAATCTGGCGATTTATCAGGGAATTGTTTATCTAAATAATCTATTAATTCTTGTGAAATCATAGTTTTGTATCCAAGAGAGCAACTATTTAGCTTGTATTTTTAGGGGGATTGGTACTATTTTAAGTACGTTTTTGGTAGGAATGACCATAGTATTGCCTGCCTCAGCAATAACATATTTGCCATTTTTTAGGTCAGTTGTAAAATCTGACGCTAGAATAAAAGAATCTTTTGTTTCATTAATAACAAAACCAACACTCATACACACAGTTGGTAGCATTTGTTCTATGGTAGAAAGCTCATTCCACGAGCTATCTGAGTTTGCGTCTTCCCATAAACAAAGTACAAATTTATACTTCGGGGGGTTTGTTGATAACCACAGTAGTATCTGTTTTAATAGTTTCTTCATTATTGGTTTCCTCAGGGGTTTTTGTTTTTGATTTTTCGTCCTCAACAGGTAATTCTTCTAAGGTTGATCTAGTTTCATTATGAGCAACAACAGTATAACTAGCATTTACAGTAGGAGGAAAACTTCTTTCTGTATCAGGGGTCTTAGCATAAAATACATCTTCATAAAGTATATCTGCGTTTATCCAAGTTTTCTTTAACCACTTTTTTACTACATTAATTGTCATCGTAATCCCTTTCTAATATCATTTCTAAATAGTGTATTGCTTTTCTTATATCTTTTTCTTTTCCTTTTTTAGTGTGGCGACAAATATATTTAATTGCATTACCCTCAGCAAAAGGAAGTTTGTTTTCATTTATAAACTCAGCAGGTTGTATCTTCATACCTTTGTAATGATCTCCGTCTACTTGAGTATTTAAACTGTCGTAAGTAGAGCCTTTAAACATATCTTTATTTGGCATTTCCACTCCATAATATTGGTTGTTTCTTTTTAAAATCGTAATCAGTATTTCTTAGTATTCTAGCTAATCTAGCTTGTACTAAAGCATCTTCTTCTGTTAGTCCTTGTTTTTTGTAGCACTCTTTAACTATGCTCCATAAATTCTTTTTTCTATCTAAAGTCTTTTTAGTTTTAACTTCTCCGTATGTAGGAGCTCCTTTGTAGTTATCTGTAGCATCGCCTACAAGTATTTGATAATAAAAATTATAATCAGCTTGTTTTTTAGTTATGCCATAAAATTCTTTAAGAGTTGGATTGTAATGTAAACCTGCAATTTGATTTAAGTCTTTATCAATACTACAAATAACTTTATTACCTTTAATAATTTTAGATGTAGCAAGTATACCTAAAATATCATCAGCTTCTAATCTAGGTCTAACATATCCATTGTATTTTTTAAAAATGTAATCCCTACAAAATTTAAGAGTTAAAGGCTTTCTTTGTTTAGTTCTGTTTAATTTATAATCAGGGTATATTTCTTTTCTAAAATTATCTTTATCGCTAAACGCTGAGATAAGTTCTTTACATTGTGTATCTTGTTTGAGTGTATGATAGTAGTCGTCAATTTTTCTAACACAATCTTTCTCGTCAGAGTGCAGTGTCCATATTGCAAACTCGTCTTCGTGGTGTCCCCATCAAATAGGTTCTTCTGTAGCAAAGGCTACTTGATAAGCAACTACATCTGCATCAACTAATAATGTACTCATTACGCACTTCCTTTTGGTTTTATATTATTTAAATTAACGTGTATGACGTTTCCGTCTCTATTCTTTATTTTGTTTCTAAAATCATCTTGGTCAAAATCTTTTTCTTGAGCTTCTATAATAGGTAATACTCCTAAGTATGCTCCATGTTGTTCTATTGTTTTAAGAAAACCTGAAAGAATAGAACCTACTTGAACAGCAGGACTGTTGATCATATCCTCAGGGTATTCGCCATCGTTATACTTTTCAAAGATACTATATTCAATTTTATCTTTTGATTTAGCATCTTCTTTATCGTGAAGAACAATTATAACTTGCATTTAAGCTCCTTTAATTTTGCCCACCAAGTATCTGCTATTTTGTATAACTCGTTAGGCGATTTACTGTTTGATTTTTTTGCATTACAAGAATGGCAAATAATCCAAATGTTTTCTTTGCTGTATCCTCTATCTGCATTTAATCTATCTACAGACGGAGAGTTGTCTTGCTTACCTTGTGGTACTAAAACTGTTCCACAACAAGGACAATGACTAGGTGTAATATTTATTAACTCATCAATAGTTAATCCACAATCGTGACCTTGACGTTTTCTTTGATTACATAAAGCATTGGAAGCCCATTTTCTCCATTTGGCGTTAGTGGGTTTCAGCCCAGTTTTTACCAACACGGTATTCAGCTCCTAAGGGTACTCTTAATTTAAAGTGTTCTCCCGCTTCGACTATACTATCTACCGCTAATTTTCCTACTTCATCTGCTATTTCTGGTTTTGATTCTATTTGAAATTCATCGTGAATATTAGCTACTACAAATGCGTCTTTATCTTTTAATTTATCCCAAAGAATAATTAATGCTTTCTTCATAATAATTGCAGAGCAACTTTGATTTAAAGCATTTAACGCTGAGTGTTGTGATCTAATAGTTAATATTCTTTTATCAATAGCAACTAAGTATCCTTTACTTTCTACTTTATGATAAATGTCTTCTTTAATTTCTTGTAAGAAAGGTAATACTTTATAAAACTTTTCTAATACTTCTTTAGCCTCGTGCATAGAACAATCAAGTATTTCCATAACTCTCCGTGAGCTTGCTCCATAAAGTACTGCATAAAGTATTGTCTTCGCCAATGCTCTAGATTTTAAACCTAAGTTTTTTTGATTATAAGTATGTATGTCTCCATTTAAAATTAAATCGACATACTCTTGTCCACCTGTGTATTTATAAATATAATGTCCTAAACTTCTTGCTTCAATTCCACTAGCGTCAGCTCCAACCATTACATAACCTTTACTTGGTATAAATAATTCTCTGCATTCTTTTCCATAGGGAGAGTTAATACTAGGTACTTGTTGTAAGTTAGGACTACGACAACTCATTCTACCTGTTGTAATATTAGTAATATAATTACTATGTATTCGTCCATCTTTAACAACTTTTAACCAAGCATTTTTACCATCACTTAACATACCTAATCTTTTTTCTATTAATAAGTATTCATTAAGTTCTCTTGCCTCAGGATAATCTAAATGTCCTAAAGTTTCTTCATCTACTATTGGCAAACCTGTTTCAGAAAACTTTTTAGGTTTCCAATTTCTAAGTTCCATAAGTCTATTTGATATTTGCTGACGACTTGATGGATTAAATTTCATTGTTTTAGATTTTCTAATAGCAACACCTTTTTTATATCCAAACTTTTTATTATTAACTTTGGGAATAAACTCTCCTAAATCAACTTGCCAATCAGGAAATCTATTTTCTAATTGTAATTTTAAATCGTGTGTTCTACCTAATAATTTTGAATGTAATTCTTGTGCTTTAGGTACATCAAAGCCAAATCCTTTTTCTTCTTGTTCTTTAAGAATGTTTGCTACTTCGTGTTCTAGTTCTACACTTTCTTTACTAAATCCTTTTTCTAAAAGTTTTTTATAAAGTAGAGAAGTTAGTTTTACATCTTGAATACAATATTCAAGCATATCTTTATTAAAATTTTTAAAGTCGTATATCTCAGCAAAATCTCCTTTATGAAAATTTAATCTTTGACCCCACGCTTTTAAACTGTGTCTACCAACTACTGATTTTTCAATGCGATTACTTGCCAACAATTTAAAGTCTACGCTATTGGCTATGTCAGGGTAGATAAGACGACTAAGGCATAGAGTATCGTGTACTAACTCAGGGCTATGAGAGTAGTCATACAAACGCTTTAAGACTGGGAGGTCGTATTTAATCACGTTATGTCCCACGACTAAGTTGTCAGCAAGTAAATCAATACCTTTCGGTATATCTCGTCCAATGAACGAAATTTCTTCTCCGTCTTTTTGCAAGACTAAGCAATGTACCTTTGTTGGATTAAATCCATCTGTTTCTATATCAAAAATTATTGGTTGTTTCATATTCTTTTAATCTCCCTGTTTCTGAATTGTATTGTAGTGTTGTTCCAATTCCTGTAATTCCTGCAAATCTATTTTTTAAAATTCTTACAGTTGTTTTTTTAGAATCGTTAGTATCTGAAGTTGATCTTTCGCAACCAATACAAATATCAGTTAGCTGACCTATTGAACCCGAACCCCTTAGTTGTCCTAAAGAAGTTTTTAATCCATCAGTATGATCTTTATTACCCTCAGGTCTTTTTAAGTGTGAGATAATTATTACACCAATATTTAATTGTTCTGTTAATGCTCTTAGCTTTGTCATTAAAAAATCAATAGTTTTTCTTTCATCATTAGTTTCTAATCCACTAACAATAATAGATATATGATCTATAAATAAATATTCTATGTCTAATGCTTTTGCAAAATACTTTATCTTATTAATAATTGTATTTTCTTCTACTGATCCCCAATGATCATAAAGAAATACTTTTCCATTACCTACTGTTTCTTTGTAAGCAGTTTCTAATTCTGTTTCTGTTACATTTTCTCTATCTATGTGAATAGGTTTATTTAAATGTAATCCAATTATACCCTCACAAGTTCTTTTTAAACTTTCTTCAAGAGATATAATTCCAACTCTTTTGCCTGCTTTAATTAAATGATAAGCAATTTCTTTTGTCATTAAACTCTTGCCAATTCCTGAGCCACCACAAACAGTAACTATTTCTCTTTTTCTAATACCAAATAGTTTTCTATTTAATCCCTCGTATGGATAAAATGCAGTTGCCTTTTCATCTTCTTTTTTAATAACTTCCCAAAGTTCTTCTCCTGCAACAACGCCATCAGGTCTATATGTTTTTGCTTCCCACATAGCTTTAATTACATTTGAACCTAAACCATTAACTAACATTTCATTAACATCTTTTAATTCAAAGTTTGCAATCTTAGCTTTACCTACTGTAAGAAGTTCTGCACATTTTTTAGCACACTCTTGACCTGCATCATCTTGGTCATAGAAAAATATTACTTGTTCATAGTTTTCTAAAAATTCTAATTGTTTTTTTAATGATTTAACTGCTCCGTTTACTCCATTAGGAATACCGACAACAGGATACTTATGATTAAATAATTGACTTAAACTAATACTATCTATTTCTCCCTCGCATACGCACAAAATCTTACCTTTTCCACTCCATAAGTTTTGCCCATAAAGAGTTGCTTCATTTATATTTCCTAAAGTTTTAAACTCTTTGTTTTTAAATCTTAGTTTTTGAAATACAGGTTGTCTTTTTTTATTGTAGTAAGTTGCTATTTGGACTTGTTCTTTATTAACTTCTCCAACTTTATAATCCCACTTTTTACAACTTTCCAAAGTAAGTTTACGCTTAGACAAACTAATTTCTTTACCTTGTAATAACTCACTAAAGTAAACATTTTTAGGTACATTCCTATTATCTGTATTAGTGTCATTAGAATTGCTAGTAGTATTACAGACGAAACAATGAGTGTGCCCGTCAGAGTACAAAGCCATTCCATCACTTGATGGGCAGGTCGTACAAGGTAGGTGTTTAATAAATTCTGAATCATTACTCATTACTACCTACTGTTCTTGCAGAATTTAAACGATCATCTATTAATCTTTTAAGTTTGCCTTTTTCTTCTTCTAGCTGTCTTTGAAGAACACCATTTAATTTTTTATGGGCTTCATTTATATCTTCAAGATTTCTAACATGAGCATACAAAGCACGATTTTTTTCAACCATGTTTGTTAGCTTTGTAGTTAAAAGTTTTATTCTTTCATCTTTGTTATCAATTTGTTTTGTTAAATCTAAATCTCCACGATCATCAAATATTCTAGGTGTAAATTTTACCTCACTTTCAAAAGACATATCTGTACCATGATCTTTTATATTGTCGTAAGTTCTTTTTTCTTTAGACATTGTTCCTCCCTATGTTGTTATCCAATTACTTGGTATTATTTTGTCAGCAAATTTAAATCCATGTTTGTTGCACCAATCTGCATAACTTGTCTTACTTCCTTTATAAATTTTGTTTTTTGAATTACCAAAGACAAATCTAATATCTAGTTTTGGTAATTGTTCTTTAACCAATAAATGTTTTTTTCTATCTTCTCGTTTAAAGAAACCTTTAATCTCAATTAGTATTCCATTCTCCAATTCAATATCAGGAGTGTACTTATGTTTAGTAGAGGGCTTGAAGTAATCAATGACATACTTTTCGTATTTAAAATTAACCTTTCGGTTATTTAGATCGTTGATTACAGTTTCTTCAAGCCCACTACGATACTTAGAAGTCCGCTGTTTCTTCCGAAACGGGTACTTCCTTTTTCCCACTAGGTACATTGGAAACTTTCTCCTCAGTAAAGCCATAATCATAGTTAGATGACTTTCCATCAGATTCAGTGTTAGGTTTTTCAGAAACAACTTCAATTAATTGGACTGCTTTCATTCGTAAAGTCACTCCAACTCCTTGTAAGTTATTTGCCCAAGAAACCATTTGAAAGGCGATCTTCATTTTACTTCCATTATAAACAAGTTGTTGTTCTGCAACTGTTTTATCTGAATTTAAAATCTTTGGTCTTTGTTCAAAGTCAGTTCCGTCTTTCTTTTTTACTTTATTGATAAGTTTAAATTTAAACTCAACACCACCCTCTTTCAGTGCTTTGTACTGATTGTGTGGTGCACGCTTATCGCTGTTTTCCTTTTCTTGACGAGCTTTTAAAGTCTCCTCATATATCTTAATAAAAGGTGCAGCGTCTTTATCTGATAAAGTAAGGTTTACCGAAAACTTACCTCGCTTTTCAAACTGTGTGTCAGGAGTAAATAAGTAATTATAATTACCCGTACCCACAGGTGTCGTATGTATCATTTTTTCATTTATCATTTGTGTTTTACCTCCAAGAGTGTCTCTAATGTTGTTCTCCTTTGTGAGAATATATCGTAAGCGAGACTATTTACTTACAAATACAGCCATATAAAATTCCTGTCCCATCATTCATTAAATAGGCATTAAAAGGTGGTTCGTGATAAGTTGATAAATGCAATCTCAATATATCACAAAGATTAAAACAATCTACTTCACTTAATAGTTCTATACTCTTTGTCATTTCTTTTGTTACTTTAACAAGCTGATACAAACCATCATTTAATAAAATTAAATCCATAGTTTACAGGTCTTTCATATCTTTAGTATGTCGCCACTCATAGTATTTTTCTTTTCTATTAGTAATTACGTTTAAAGATTTAATGTCTTTCTTTTTAGGATAGATATAACCAAATACACCTTTATCAATTTCTTCAAATTTATAACCTGCACCAAGTTCTATTCTGTTTGCAGTTCTTAAATCTTCTTTATTAACTTCATAAAGTTCCCCTTTAATTTTATATTCAGAGTTTTCTTTTCTTGTCACATAAGGAAACCAAAAACCTGTCATCATAAAACCTTTTGCTTCTGTAATATAATTACCAATTTTTTTACTTCTCTTTAAAACATAATCTAGTGCGTAGCCCTCTTTTAAACTTCCATATACAAATAATTTCATTGTCTTTTCTTCTTTCTTTTTATTAAGTTTGTTAATTAACTTATGGTATTCGGCAATGTCCTTGTCGTTCATCATAGTATATAATCATTAGTCTCGCTTTCGCAACTATTTAACTAAAAAAATAGCTACTGTTTGCTATTTCATTAATGTCTAAATTTCCACGAGCAGGTGGAGGTGTTAAGCGAGATTTATATTTTTCGGGCAGCTGGGCTTCCCAACTTCTGTATAAAACATCAAGGTAATCATCTTTAAATAAATCAATCGCAGCTTTACGAATTATTTTATTTAGTTGATCTATTCTGTTTGGTGTAGTTCCAAAACTATCGTGTACCATCAATAAGTTTTCAATAGGAAACTCATCGTTCTTGCAATACAAAGCAACAGCTTGGTTCAAAGCACCGTCTAAACTGTGAACAATGTTAGGAGACACTGATGAAGAATAACGTCTAGAATCTTTACGATTTATTTCTCGTCTATAAGTAGTGTAAACTAACGATCCTGCAATCGCAGTTTTAACTCTAAAAGGTACATCATACCTGTAATCCATTTCCACAGGAAAGCCCATAGGAGTTTTCCATTTCATTTTTAAGTTTGCCTGAGCAAATAGTTTTGCACAATCTTGAAACCACTTCATTAGTTGAGCTTCTAAATCTATTTCTTCTTCCATTTTTTCCCATACAATCTTAGCTAACCAACGACAATCACTAAACCCGTCATCTGCTAAAACTTTTTTATCGGGATCAAACTCTATAATTTTTTTATATTCATCAAAGATTTGTTGTCTAGCACCATAGGGCTTAAGCGAGTAAACATAAGTCATTACATTACGCTTCACAATTTTTCTTGTAATACCAAATTGCAACCAACGATTTGCTTCGGCACTTCCCTGTCCAGCAAGAATCTCAGCTTTTGCTTTTACTCGTTCTGCAACTGCACGGTATATGTCTTGTGGCACTTTACTAGGAAGTACATTTACTTTTCTAGCTGTTTGTTCATCTCTCATTAATATTGAAAGCACTTGTAATCCTGAACAAGTAGCGTCCATAGACACAGGTAAATTACATTCGTAATCTAAACCCTGAAGTTTAGCTTGTTTTAAATGGTAGCAAGTTTTAAGAAACTCCATAGGTTTATCTGCATAGTTCCAACCTTTGTTATCCAGAGGTGCATCAGCGTAGCTAATAAACTCGTCTAACTTCTCATCGGTAAATTTATATCGGTCATCAAAGGAAATCTTATCATTACCCCAAGTATTAGAAGCGTGAACCCAGAGCCAATACTTACCTTTCTCGCCTAACCTTTCACTATTTGCAAAGCTAATTAACGACTTAATCTTTTGATCAGTCTGGTAGGTCACGGTAGTTCCCATACAATACAATCTTCCTCGCTTATCAGCAAAAATTGCAAAGTATATTCTTTCAAACTCTAAGTATTCTAAAGCAAGTTCCATTGCCACTAGCGTGTTTAATACTTTAGACTTTCTCGCTATCTCATCATTATAAACTCTATTTAAATCACGCTTATATTTTATACGAAGCTCTAGTATTTCATCAACTTTTGGGTCTCGGTAAATACCCTTAGGTTTTTTTCTTGCGTCTAATAAACTTTCTCTGTCAGGAAACTTACCTAACCTTAAATTCTTATCCCATATATCTTTAAAAATATTAAACATATCTTTATCAATTTTAAATGCAACAGATTGCAAATGGTTTACACTATCGTAAAAATCTTTTAGTTCTTTGTTATCTAACAGGTGTAAGTATTCGTAATCGTGAGTTTTAATTAAAGGTTGTTTAGTTAAATACTCGTTCTGAAATCCACCATTAAATGCAGTAGTGTAGTTTTTAGGTGGTACTATCATCGCTTTGTAATACGGTGTAAGTACGCTACAGTTAAACGAGTTATCATCTATCTTTTTTTGCACTTCGTCTTTTAACACTAGGTAATTAACTGTTTTGTGCCTACTTTCTCTAACTGGTTTTAAACGACAAAGTCCTGTGTGTTTGATGGTAAGATCAACTAGCTTTAGACCTACTAATGCTTGTTTTTTTATATCCCACTTATCAACTTCAACCTTGTACTTGTTTAACGTGTGAGCAAATACTCGCTTACGATGTTTGACATTGTTAGTTCTTTTAATTAAATCTCTAAGCACGACTGTGTGAAGGTGTGGTTCTTTCTCCTTAAAAATATTATTTTGTAGCTCTAGTTCAATCATACTTCCAATTTGTTGAGCTGTCTGAGCTAAAGTTTTTTTACTCGCTATACAATCTATTATTATCTTTAGTGTTATTAATGCTACCTTTTTTGAATCATCTAAATCTCTTAATGGTAGAGCTGCCGTGTGTCTTCGCCCAGCTGTAGATAATTCTCGCTTAACAAAGCTGTCAATCTTCTCTGCTAATGGTACTAATAATTGTTTCTGGACATAAATGAACGGAGGTGTAACTGAGTTTCTACCTTTTTTCTCGTTCTTCTGTATCTGTTGTTTATATCTATCAACTCCTTTTTTGATCCAAGTTCCCTGTCTTTCTAGTTCCCTGTTTTCTAATCCACTTGTAGTATTTTCTATATTAGTCGTCATAAGCTCCTCAGGTTGTTGTTAATTAGATATAAACTTTTTTTATAGCATCTTTAAGATCGTCTTTTGTAGGGTGGTTATATCTTTGGGTCATTCTTATATCTTTATGACCTGCAATCTTTTGCACTACTTCTATCCCAATCTTTTTCTTTAATAAACGAGTAATACAAGTATGTCTTAACGAGTGAATAACAAAATCTTTTTCGTGTTCCATACCTAGTTTTTTTCTTACCATTCCCCAAGCGTGTTCAACTGCGTGAATAGATAAAGGAAAAGGTTTTTCTAACCCCATTAATTTTCTTTTTGTAAGTATTCTTTCAACTTCTTCAAAAATAGGAACAAATCTATCGTCTCCTGTTTTTGTATCTATTAAATAAATAAATCCATCTTTTATCCTGTCCCAAGTAAGATTTAAAAGTTCACTTAATCTACAACCTGTTAATATTAAACACTCCCAAAGATCAGCCTCATCGTCTCTATAATTTGAACGAGCAGTTAAAAGTAATTTACTTTGTAGTTCTTTACTTACAACAAATTCTCGTTTGTTATTTTCTTTTTCATATTCAATAAGAGGTAATCCCCATTTAAATTGAAATCCTTTAACACCTCTTGCCCAAGTACATAATTTAGATAAAGCGGCTAATTTACGATTTATAGTTCCATTCTTGTACTCTAGTTTACCCTTGCAATGAGTTTTAAACTCCCTCACATTTTCGGTAGCAAGTTCATTTAGTATGCTTTGAAATCCATAAAATTTAGCAAAAACTTCAGCATTTTTTATACTAAGTTTACCATTTTTTTGATTTAACCATTCTAAATTACTTACTTTTGTTATAGCTGTTTCTAGTGTGATTTTAGTATTAAGCATAGCACTTACTCCTATTTTATATTAATGATCTACCTTTTAAAAAATAAGCCCTATACCAATACACTCCCAAAGTCAATACTAATCCTACTTTGCAATCGCACCCTTATAAAACCTAGTTTGCAATCGCAACTTATGATAGTGAATTTTTTTTTTCAATTTTTAGTTGAATTTAGAATAATTCTAAAGTAGATATTTAAAAATGACTTTTGAATTTAAACACCCAAACTATTATAAAAAATTATATTCAGGAAATAATAAAACAAATATTAAAAGTAAAAATAATAATTCAAATAATAGTAAAGCGAGTAATACAAAATCTAATACAACATCTAGTACAGCAAATAAAACAACAAATGGAAAAACAGCTCAATTTTTTAAGGGTTAATTTCTCGCTTAACTGAGTTGAAATTTCTAGTTAATAAATCAAAATTTAATTTCAGGTAGCCAGTACAACAACAGCTAAGAATTTTATAATTTGTATTACTTGTTGTATTTGTTGTTGTAGTTGAACGAGTTAATTTCTTAACGAGTAATTTGTTCAGGTAGTGTTTAAGTCGTTTAATTAGATTATATTTTATAAATAGTATTAGATTTTTTAAAAGTTTACCCTGCGTGGTGTGGGAAATACAATTCTCGTTAAGCTGATTTACAGAGTAAGATTAAACCACCAATAATTGAAAACACAGAAACCAACAGCACCAAACCCATTTCATTAATAGATATAAACATAAAAATCATACCTAGAAAAAACATCATAAAAAATATGAATTGAATTAAATTTCTCATTGTAATTATTAGCCCTTTATTTTTTGGTGTTTACCTAAGAAAAAGAGGTCAATTTCAAAATCTTAGATAAACGACCATTTATTAAATTTGTTGTAAATATACCACATATTGTGTGATAAAAATGCAACAGTACCAATATAGGTATTATTCACAATAAAACAAGTTTTAATTTTGAGATAGTTGCGATTTAGAGATTATTTCTATATAAATATTACTTTAAACATTTAAAAAAAATAAACAGAAAGAGGTCAATATGTGTTTAATAATTCAGGGTAAACCAAAACACTTTACCAAAGAAATAGTAAGAAAAGCATTTAATCAAAATCCTCATGGATTTGGTTTAATGTATTTAGATAAAGATACGAATAGAGTTATTACTAAAAAATTCTTTACTAAAAAAATAAATAAAATTCAAAAAGTATGTAAAGAGCATTTTAAAAAAGCAGATGAAATTGCCCTGCATTTTAGAATTACTACTCAGGGAAATACTAACAATAAAAATTGCCACCCTTTTCAAGTTCTTAATCAGGACAATGATAGTTGCGATTTATTTTTAATGCACAATAGCCCACGACTACCTGCACCACTTTTAAATAAAGAAATGTCAGATAGTTATTTTTTCGCTAAAACTATTTTAAGACCAATAGTTAAAAGAGATTACAAACTTTTAAAAAATGAAAAGTTTATAGATTGTATTGAAAAAATTACTCAGGCAGAAATGAGCAGTAGAGTTTTATTATTAGATAACTTTACAAACTCTTTTCAATTTTTGGGCAGTTGGTCAGAACATAAAAATCTAAAATATTCTAATGATAATATTATTCCGAATACTAATTATTGGTCAGGTGGTTATTCAGATAATGTTTATTATGATCGTTCTTATAAAAGCAATTATTCAGCTAAGAAATTTCCAAAAATAAAAGTTCAAGAAAAAGAGTTAATTTCTGATGTTGTTGATAGTAAAGAGTTAAGCGATTTTGTTGATTTGATTGCAGGGTATTCAGAAGATGAGATTAAAAAATTAGTTGATGATAATTCTGAAACTGTTGCGAGATTATTATTCGCAAATTCTAATGGCTACGATATTCAAGATAGTTCAGATTTAAAAGTATTCGTAAACGAGAATTATAACTCAGGTTTTTTTGATGATCTTAAACCTTATGGGAGTAATTAATTATGAAAAAACTTACAAGAAAAAAATACCCATTTAAACAATTTAAAGATTTTCATTTAGGCAGTTCTCAATTTGATACTTTAAAAATCTTTAGATCAAAAAAACAATTTACTAGAGATTTTAAAATTAATTCAATGGACTATGTATCTAATGGAGTAATTGAAGATCATATTTTAAATAGTGTCAGTAGTTATAGAAAAAATCTAAAAAATTATACTTTAGACCATGAAAAAAACTTTTGTTCTATTGATGATAATACAACGATCTTTTTACAATTAGATAGATATATAAATACTATAATTATTTATAATTTTATTATTAGAATTTATAATGAATTAAAAAAAGATAAAATATTAAAACCTGAGGTCAGAAAAAACTTATGGTCTTATGTTAAGCAACATACAAATATTTATTGTCCGAGTTTGCAACATAGATTAGATAAAGATTTTTTTAAACTTTATCATTTTTTAAATTATAATCAGATTAATTCATTTACTCAGTTTATTATTGAACGATCTAGAAAAAACTCAGTTCTATTCAGAGTATATTCAGAAACTTTAAAATCATTTAAAGAGGTATTGAATTATTTAGATTGGAATTTAGATCAAACTACAAAAATAAACCAATGCACAATATCAGGTTTATATTTTAGAAACGCACAATTAACGAGTTTTTATCGTGGTATCAGTTCCGAGTGTTTAAGTAGTGTCAGCACAAAGTATAGAATTTCATTATTTAATAGTGAATTTCTTAGTGATGATAGCGAGTTATTCATTAAGAATAATTTTTGTCGCTTAGCTACCAATGGAACGCAGGATTTTTCTTATAATCACATTTGCAGAGATTTAAACGATAGGAATAATCCTCAGGATATATTTGGACTTTATTTATCATCTAAAAAGACAATCATTTTAAGTTGTGATGATAAAACTTTAAAAGATTATCCGAGTGTAAATCTACAAAGTAATAATAACAAACTTAGAGAATATAGTTTTAGAGTTCATCATAATTTGCCATTTGCAGAAATGGAATATGAAAAAAATAAAACTGATAATCTTTATTTGGGTTTAGAAATTGAGTGTAATAAAACGACTAGATGTCCGAGTAAAATTCATCAATTATTAGAGGAGGATATTTTGTCAGGTCGTGGAGTTGTTAAAAGTGATGGTTCTTTAGGTCATAGAGGAATTGAAATTAATTTAGTTCCAATGACTTTAGACTTTGTAAAATATACTGATTTCTTTTTTAATTTTGAGAATAGGACTAAAGAATATTTATCTAGTTTTAATGATAGTAAAACAGGAATTCACATTCATATACCAAAAAAACTATTCACAAAATTTCAAGTATCTCTTTTATTACAGTTCATTAATAAGCGAGGAAATTATAATTATATTTGTAAAGTTGGTGGTAGAGATTTAAACAATTCCGACAATAGTTATGCGAGGACTAGACCGAGTATTAATTATTTTAAAGGTCGTTCAACAGATAGATATTCAGCTTTAAATAATTGTAATTCAGAAACTTTAGAATTTAGATTGTTTAAAGGTAATTTAAGTTCCAAAACAATTTATAGATATGTTGAGTTTGTTCATAGCTTAGCGACTTTTGTTTTATCTAGAGAAATTAAACCTGATACTAATTATAAAGATTTCGTAAAATGGTTATTTGAGAATAAAGCAAATTATCCAATTCTATATAAATTTACGATTGATTTTATTAAACCATTATCTTTTGGAAATTTCGCAATAACAAAAAAAGTT
>Ga0181379_1000191_pt1 | contig 31199 bp, 32 predicted proteins | sample 2SPOviralmetaG_FD_130115 | JGI IMG/M metagenome (GOLD analysis project Ga0181379, IMG submission 130115) | Marine viral communities from the oligotrophic San Pedro Time Series (SPOT) site, San Pedro Channel, CA, USA - 2 SPOT_SRF_2009-07-10 | ecosystem: Environmental > Aquatic > Marine > Strait... | reverse complement strand
GGGAGCGCAACATGGCAGAGGGTTCTAAATCGAGTTGGAAGGACGAATGGTTTGTAATTATTTTGTCTATCCCATTGATTTTATGTTGGATTCCAGGTGCAGAGGGTTGGGTTGATCGTGGTTTTGAACAACTCTCCAAAGCCCCAGACTGGTATTTTTACAGTTTAGGTATCGCCATATCAGCGTCATTTGGAATACGTGGGGCAACAGCTTTCTTTAAGAGGAGATAATGACAGATTTAAAAATACCTGTTGCTCTTGTCTTTGCCATGGCTGTGCAGTTAGTGGCGTTGGTCTGGTATATCTCTGGAATGGTTCATGACATTGAGCATCTTGAGGGAACAGTATCTGCACAACAAGATATTATTGAGCTACTTAACGCAGACGTAAATGATTTGTGGCACTTCTGTACCTTTACAGAAAACAAGTGGGCGGAGAGTTACACCTCTGACATGGTCTACGAACGTGTCTGTGGATCAAAAGAGGTTGTAAATGAGTGAAGCACTAAAAACACTACAAGAAAAAGTAGGGGCTACACCTGACGGTGCATTTGGCCCTAACACTGCAACAAAGATTTGCCATCACTATGCTCTGAATCCAGAGCGTGGAGCGCATTTTCTTGGGCAACTTGTGCACGAGAGTGGTACGTTTAGGTATGTAGAAGAAAACTTAAACTACAGTAAAGAGTCTATACTAGCGGTATTTGGTAAATACTTTAGAACAGAGAGCGATGCTGCAAGCTGTGCCCGTAACCCACAAGCATTGGCTGACCGTGTATACGGTGACAGAATGGGCAATGATGGACAGGGCTACTTGTGGAGAGGTCGTGGATTTTTACAATGTACGGGCAAAAATAACTATTCTCAGTTTGCAGCGGATATGGATTTGCCTGAAGTAATGGAAGATCCTGATCTCGTTGCCTCTAAATTTCCTATAGAAAGTGCCATATGGTTCTTTCACAGAAACAAGTTGTGGGGCATATGTGATGAAGGCGTCAATGATGAGACGATAAAAACCATCACGAAAAGAGTAAACGGTGGTTATAACGGACTAAAACACCGTAAAGAAGAGACTAAGAAGATATATGGATGGTTAACATAATTGCCAGTTTAGACTTTTGATGTTAGAGTTTGTATAAGTTTTGGAGATGTAAATGGTTCTGCCACTGTTATTTAGCATAGGATTACCCGCACTAGCAGGTACAGGTGCACTTGGCGCTACTCTTGGTGCAATGTCAGTACCCGCATTAGCAGGGATCGGTGCAGGGCTAGGATCGTTTGTGCAGACAGGAGACATAGGCAAAGGCATACAAACAGGTATGGCGTCATTTCTTGGTGGTAAAGTACTTGGTGGTCTGTCTGGCTCGACTAGCACAAACGCAATTAACGCAGCACAAGGCGCAGAAGCAGCAACAAAACCTGGGTTTATACAAAGTATAACCGCCCCAAGCCCTTCTGCGACCTCTGTTGTAGCGGGTGATCCGTCTAATTTAGCCACTAAATTTCTTGGCACAGAGACAGCAAGTGCAGCTATGCCTTTCGGCACTACCCCAGGATCTACTAAAGGCGGTGCGTTTACTGCGGCGCAGCAAGGTTTTATGCCTGGGATGATAGGTCAGACTATGACCGATATGCAGATGATGCAGCAGGGGTACGAGAACCGTGCAGCAGACAGTGGAGATACGGAAACAAGACCTCCTTTGCCGAATCCGATGATACGAACGCTTAACCCTAATCCATATGCAGGTGGGTTTGGAGAGGCAAATTATTTTAACTACAGACGTATGCCACGTCCTGACGGAAGTACCCCACAATACCCATACACGTATGCAGATGGTGGCATAATGGCTCTAGCTGAAGGTGGCGAAGCCGAAGCCGACGCTGATGCAATGATGGAAGAGGCAGGCATAAATGAAAAAGACCTCATTATGAATGCTATCTTAGCGATAAAAGAGATGATAGTTGAAGAAGAAGCTGAAATGGCTTTGGCTATGTTTGTTATGAAATACGGTGAGGAAGCACTACGCAACCTTGTCGATAAGGTACAGTCTGGAGAGTTTGATGAGACTGTAGAACGCTTTGCAGCAGGCGAACAGGGAATGGTCGAAGGCCCAGGAGATGGTTCTGGGGTTGACGATATGGTTCCTGCGACACTTGAAGGAGAACAAGATGTCCTGTTGTCTGATGGAGAGTTTGTGCTGAGAAAGAAAACTACTGATGCACTAGAAAAAGCATACGGTGGTGGCTTTCTTGATATTGTTAACCGTGCTGAAGAGGATGCACCGAAGAAACTTGAACAAATGGTGGGATAAGTGAGAATTAGCTTAGTGCCTGAAAAGGCAGTGGGCCGTGTATGGAAGGATGTTGAAGAGATATTAAACAGGGCTGTAAAGACAGTCAAAGACAAAACAAGTGTAATAGATATACTAGATGGTGTTTTTGATGGTACTTACGTTCTTTGGGTTGTATTAGATGACGACGACAAAATAGTAGCTGCATTTACTACAAGACTTATAATATATCCTCAACGTAAAGCACTGGCCTTAGACTGGGTAGGCGGAACGCAGATGAAAGAATGGGAAGATCAGTTGATTGATACTATGAAGCGTTACGCAAATGAGTTAGACTGTAGCCATCTAGAGGGCTATGGAAGAAAAGGTTGGGGTAGAGCGTTGAAAAAATATGGATTCTATCCTGAGTACATAGCTTACCGAATGGAGTTATAAGATGGGCAAAGGCAGTCAGCAAATACCTACAGATACTACGACACGTACCACGAGTTTACCTGAGTACGCTGATCCGTACTTTCGTCGGGTCTTGCAGGGTGCTGAAGATGCCCTTCTACCGTTTAACCCCTATACAGGACAATCTACCTACCAACCATATCCTGGGGAAAGATTAAGCTCGTCCAATATGTACGGCGATATAGGTGCATCTCGTGCCATGACACGAGGTATTGCTCAACAAGGTATCGCAGGTATGCCAGAAGCACAGCAAGCAGGTAGACTAGGTATGTCTGCTACTGGTCGTGGTATTGGGTATACAGATCAAGCAGTGGGTAGGCTTAGAGGTGCAGGGCAATACGATCCTACAACTTTTACAGGTGGTGCAGTACAGCAGTATATGTCTCCATATATGCAGAACGTTGTGGACGTCCAGAAGCGACAAGCAAGAACAGATTTTGACAGATCTCAAGCAGGAAGAGATGCAGATGCTGTAAGCGCAGGTGCATTTGGTGGTTCACGTAGAGGCGTTGTTGATGCCTTGGCACAAGAAGGGTTACAGAGACAGCTTGGTGATATACAAGCTATGGGTCAGCAACAGGCGTTTGAACAAGCATCTCGTCAGTTCGAGGCTGATCGTGCAGATCGACAGTTTGGCATAGGTCAAAGACTTGCAGGCGAGCAAGCAGCATTAGGCGCAGCAAGTCAGCTAGGCGGCATGGGGCAACAGTTTGCTAATATGGGTGCAGGTCTAGCCAGTCTAGGAGAACGTCAACGCGCTGCTGATATACAAGGTGCACAGCTACTTGACACTATTGGTCGTGACATACGTGCAGAAGATCAGGCTCGTCTCGACCTGTCTTACGAAGACTTTGTACGTCAGAGAGAGTTCCCTGCACAGCAGTATGAGCGCATAGCAGGACTTCTGAGAGGTATGCCCGTGACGCCAAACGTAGATGTACAACGTATGCAGGCATACAACCCACTGTCATCGGCTCTCGGTGCAGGTATTTCGGCGTTGGGTCTTTATAGGGGGCTGACAGGATGAGTATAATTGATCTTCAAGAAGACCTAAAAGACGTATCAGACAATGGATTAATGGAGGCTTTTCGATCAGGGTCTGCACCACAGTTTTTAGTCTTAGGTGAGTTACAAAGACGTAAGCGTATGCGTGATGATTTCAAACGTCGAGAAGCAGCCGACATGCCGACTGTAGCAGAAGAGATGATTACAGGTGCAGGAGTGCCACAAGAAGGTCTAATGGCAATGGCAGGTGCTATGGCTCCGAAGACAAACGTGGCGCAGGACACAGGATTAGCTCAAGCCATGCCGATGCAGCCGACACGTGCAGCACAGCCCATGGCAGAAGGTGGTTTTCTAGATTATTTGAGAAGTGTTTTGGGGGCAGAAAAGCCAGATCGTTCTATTGATACCGCTATTGGCAGTCGTGTAAGCCCAGACCTAGATGACTTTTTAGCGCAAGATTCTATGAGAGATCGTGATTCTCGGTCTCCTACTTTTTTACCTTTCCCTACTGCTTCAGGTTCTTTTGGAAACGATACAGATGCATTGTTACAAAGCATGCAGCAAGCAGATGATGCTGAACGTGCTAAACGTATGGAAAGAGATCCCACACAAGAAGAGATTGACAGGCTTCTTGGCGTTATAAACGATCCTGATTCTTCACCTCCAGAAGTAGCAACGGCTGCGGATCAACTTCAAAAGTTACAAGAAAGAATTGCAGTTACTCAAACTGGAGGGAATATTTCAGCGACAGCAGAAAATCAGGGTATTGAGTTAGAACAACCTTATATTATGGGTCCACTTGGCAATCCAAGACTTGATCCAAGTTACAAAACTCCAGGCAAGACAGGACAAAGTATTGTAGATGCCGCTGCTGTGCAGGGCACAGACGCTTTAAAAGAAATAGAAGATACTGGATTGTATCCCGACAGTATAATAAGAGAAGCTGAAAAAATAGCTAACCTATCAGATTATGAGGAAGCTATTAATCCAATTAATAAAGATATAATGGACGTGCAAAATGCGCTTAAAAACCCATATGTTCCTGAAGATAGTCGTAATGAAATGGAAAGGTTCTTGCGAAGAGCAGAACAAATAAAAACGACTCTTGCAACAGATTCAGGTGCGGATCAGCTATTTACATCCGATCAAAATATTCCTCCAAACATTACTGGAGGGTATGAAGGATTAGTGGATACTTCTCCAAAAGAAACAAAACAATTTATACCAGAAATGCCTGTAGATCCTAGTTCTGTAATGCCGCCCATAGCTACAGATGAAACAGATGGTGTAGATGACGACATAGATAAAATAGACTCAGGTTTTGGTTCTGTAGAATCACAAATTGCTAATTTATTAGCAGATCGAAAGAAAAGATCAGAACAAAATAAATGGTTGGCACTAGCAGAAGCAGGGTTTGCTATGATGGGGCCTGCTGCAACTTTTGGTCAGGGTGTTGCTAAAGGTGGTCAAGCAGGACTAAAAGCATTGCAAGCAGCACAGAAGGGCCAAGACGCATTTGAGACAGATATGCTTAAATTGCAAACACAACTAGGCATCGCTGATGCTAGAAATCAAACAACATTGGCGGCAGCGATGCTCCGAAAGAAAGACCCTGCAATTACCGCATCAGCGTTGACAGCCGCGCAGGCTAGAGTGAATGAGGCAAGAGATGTCCTAGCAAATGCAACCACTCAAGCAGATCAGGTTGCTGCTATGCGCGATTTAAAAGAAGCGATAGCCCTAAGAGATGAATTTACTAGGATGTATAGTGGTCAGATAGGAGCAAATATAGCGTCTAATACAGCAGGTACTACAGGCGGAATTAAAGACTTTGATCTAACGACATAGGACGTTTGAGTATGGGTAGTTATCAATATATCGATCCTCGAACAGGACAAGGCTATAATTTTACTATCGCAGGAGAAGTGCCTTCAGACAATGAATTTGCCAAGATGGCGCAAATTTTAGAGCGTGATAGACTAGAGATTGCCGATGCTTACGAAGATGCTTTTGGCGAACCCCCTGAAGAATTTGATGATGGCACGGCTATAGGTCGTGGTTTTGCTCGTGGTAAGAAACAAGTAAAAGGTGCTATCGGAGAGACACTAGGCACTATTGGTGAGAAGACTGGGCTAGGATTTCTTGAAGACTATGGCGAGGGTTTAGAAGAACGCGCTCAACAAGAGCTAGGTGAGTTAATCCTTGAGCAGCCTGAGAGGCTACAGTCAACAGACGTAGATAGTGTAGGTTCTGCGTTGCAGTATGCAGGAGAAGTTGTTGGTGAGCAAATACCGCAGCTTGGTATCGGTCTAGGTGCAGCCGCCGCAGCCCCTCTTGTCGGATTGTCTGGTTTTGTTGGTGGGGCGGTAGCCGCAGGTACAGCCACAGCACCGATCTTGTTTGGTAACAACATTCAGCGTCAGGAAGATGAGGTAGCAGCAGGCAAGAAAGCATCTGTTGATGTAGGATCTGCATTAGCAGCCACATTTGGTCAAGCGACTCTTGAAGGTATTGCTGACAAGGTCTTGTTGGGTGGCGCGTTTCGTTCCCTGGGGAAATCTATCTTTACCCGTACAGCCTCACGTGTAGGCAGTGGTGCTACAACTGAAGGTTTAACCGAAGTCGGTCAACAGATGATGGAGCGAGCGCAGGCGGGGCTTCCTATAGATAGTGATGATGCAATCGCAGAATATCGTGAAGCAGCTATTGCAGGCGGTCTTATCGGTGGTGGTACACGAGCCACATTTGGCGCTATAGGCGAACGTGCTCCAGACACCGAAACAGACGGTACGATCCGTGGCCAGGGCGACGACGTTACACAAGACACACAAACAACTCCTCAGTTACAAAAGGGCCAAACACAAGGCGAGCTATTTGCAGAGTCAGAAATTACCGCAGCACAAGAAAAAGAAGCTAGAAACAAAGCTGACCCCAAACCAGAAAAGAGTAAAGCGGAAAAAACAAAAGAAGAGATCGCAGAGGATTCGGCTGTAGCAGGAGCTACAACAGGTGACACGGTATCCGCAGATGCACTAGGTAAAGAAGCACAAAACGGTGTTAACGAGCAAGCACGAAAAAAAGAAAAGGCTGATGCGAAAGCAGCGGCAGCAGCAGATAAGTATTTAAAAGATAAGTCAGAAGGAGATCGTGCCGCATCAATTAAGAGCGAGCAGACTGGTCAACAGATTGAAGTGGGTAAAGAACCAGTACAAGGTGAGTTGTTCGCAGAAGAGCAAACAATCGATGACGACTTTCTAGCTAGTCTAAACGTACCGAAACAGGCGTTAATTAGACGTGAGGGTACTGCAAAGAGTCTGGTTGGTAAAAAAGTATCTGATGAGGGAGTTCTTGACGAACTTAGAAACTATGCAAATATAAGTTCCATACCAGAAGCTAGAGAAGGGGTACAAGGCTTCTTAGACGGATTGGAGGTCGAAGATGCAGGAGGAGATAGCACTACTACAGGAAGAACTGGAACAGGCGTTCAAGATAGTGGATCTGGCGTGGCAGGAACGGGACGGGCAAGAAGTAGAGATCAGGATACCACCGAACTTGCACCACCTGACGAAAGAAGAGTGGGAACAAGTGTGCCAGATCCTGAGTTACCTGCTGTGGCAACAAGAGAACAGCCAGATACATTAAGACGCGCAGCCGTACCACTAGGACAAACAACAGGAGTCGCAGAACAAGTAATCCCTGAAGGTATTCCGCCTGTACCTAGGACAGAAACAACGCAAGAAGCTGCACCTGAAGTGGATGTGCAAGCGCAGCAAGAATTAAATGTTGCAGCGCAGCAAGCTCTAAATGATCGTTTTGTTTTAGAACCCGCTAATAATAAAGAAGGTCGAGCTACTGCCGTTGCACGTCAATACTACGAAGAACAGCAATTAGAGAGTCAAGAATCTGACCCTACCAACGCAGATGATAAACAAGCTATTTTAAACCTGTTTTCTATTCAGAAAAATCAACTAACAGAAGAAGCTAAAGCCGCCAAAATATTTTTTGATAGGTTTCGCCGTCCTATAGATGCTCTAGAAGAAATAGGCGGTATGGAAGTCGTTGGTCCTACTCAATACGTTAGAAAGAACTATAATGCAGATGAGTTTGACTTTTACAGAGGGATGACAAAGAGCAAAGCTCTTGCCGCACGTAAGTGGGTGCAGCTTAACTTGTCAGAAGAAGCTAGTAGTCGTATAGCCCTCGCCGCACAACGAGCACGTAAAGATACATCTAAGTTTAATCCTTCTGACAAAGAAATCGAAGCGGGTCGCGCAGCTAAGAAAGAAGCAAAGAACATTCGTGATGCTCAGGATAAAGCATATAAACGGCAAGTAGATGAGATTGTAAAACAAAACAAGCTTGTAGCAAGCATACCTGCTCAAATCGAAGCAATGCCAGAGCAGAGACAAATCATTCCTGATCTGGAAGGTGCGTTTAAAAACTATTTACGTGACCCACAAGGATTAAATTTTACACAAGCTGAGATAGATACGATGACCCCTGCACAGATACAAGAGTATCGTGATGGTTATAATTACTCTTATCAGCTAGGTCTGTACCTAGATGCAGATGCAGTGCATGGGCTAGATATTGCACTACTACCCAGTGTACGCAGTGCACTTATGAATGGCAACTTACGTGGAGCGTTAGACGCCATAGCCACAACCAATCAAATAGACAGTATTCGTGAGATTGCAGCTAAACTAGGGGCTGTTGTAGGCGATACGCAAGTGCGAGTGGTTGATAATCTATCACAGACAACAGGGCGCAACAGTGCAGGGATGTTTGAGCCTGAAACAAATACGATCTTTATCGATGCTACCAACGGGATGAACGTGCATACTATACTGCATGAGATGACCCACGCAGCTACCTCGGCATCGATAGCTAACCCATCACTGCCTGAGACTAAGCAACTACAAACAATATTTGACAACGTGCGAGAGCAATTAGGTGAAGTGTATGGTACGGCAAACCTAGATGAGTTTGTTGCTGAAGCATTTAGTAATCCAGAGTTTCAAAGTGCGTTAGCTCTTATAAAGGTAGATGGGGGTAGACTAACGGGTTGGGAGAAATTTACAGGTGCAGTAAAACGGATTGTTCGCAAAATACTAGGCGCATCTCCCTCCCCTACTGCCCTATCTGAAGTTAATCGCATCATAGACGGTATGCTTTCTCCATCTCCTGCCACACGTGCAGCAGCACCCATGCTGATGTTAGCAGGCTCAAAGACGGGAGCGAAGAACTTAGCCAGAGGCGCAGCAAGCGTTGTACCAGAAGGTATCCGTACCTCAGTTGCAGATAGCGCAGATGTCATATTTAACGAAGGAGCGTCACGAACGCTGCGGAGTTGGTACTTAAACACGTTACCTGTAAACATCTTGACAGATAAAGCTAAGAAGTTCATCCCGTTTGCTAGGGAACTCAACACTATAATAAACACAATGAGTGGATCGTTAAGAAAAAAGTCAGAAATGTTAGACTCGATTCTTTTCAATCTCCACAAGTGGCAACGTAAAAATAAAGACAAAGCGCAGATATTAAACAACCTTATACCGCGTAGCACTTATCTACAGGTTGATCCGTCACGCACTGATGTAGAGTATATGAAAGGCATTCGTAACGACAAAGAGCGTTCTGCGGAATACGATCAACTAAGAGCAGAGTACAACAAGCTAGGTTCTGAAGGGCAGGCGTTCTATCGGCAGATGCGTAATTACTTTCAGGATACATACAAAGAGATAATGGAAGCGTTAGACATACGTCTAAAGGCCACAATCCCTAATTTAGAACAGCGCAAGTCGGCGATGGCTAAGATACAGGAGATGATGCAAAAGCAAAGCGGCACCATCACACCATACTTCCCTTTGATGCGTAAAGGGGCATATAGACTAACATATCAAGCAGCCGACCCTAGCACAGGGAGACCAGAACGCTTTGTAGAATACTACGCTACAGAGCGTAAAGCGACACAAGCATTGCAGGCGGCGGAGAATGCAGGAGCCAAAGAAACATCTATAACTTCGGCTTCAAAACGATTCGAGTATGAGAACAACCCATCACCTGGGTTTGTAGGCGAGCTTTTTGACACGCTAAATGGTGCAAATGTATCTAAAGAAGCAATGAGTGAAGTAATAGATCTTGTATTAGATGCCATGCCAGAGCGTTCTTTTCTACAGGGCTTTCGTAAGCGTGGGAATGTACGTGGGTTTATCGGAGATACCACACCGACTGGTATGGGAGGCACAGAGTTTGATGCCTATACCATGATGAAAGAGAAGGGTCGTGACTTAAACAGGCAGCTTGTGCAAATGAAAGCAAGCGCAGAGCTTGTTGGGTTTAAGAACAAATTGACGAGTGGCAAGTACGATCAAGACCCACGCACATCTATGATGGCGGGTAAACTCTCACAAATAGCTACGTTTGCACAAAGTCCCGACATAAATCGTGCTTCTCAAATAGTTAATAGTCTTGGATTCGGCTATACCATGGGGCTTAACTTTTCTTCCGCAGCTATAACATTCTTTGATGTAGCCATGAGTGCCATGCCTGTGCTTGCAGGAAAACATGGTGCAGGTGCTACTTCTAGAACATTCGGCACAGCTTCTAAGTTATTTATGGGCGCACCTAAAACAAGAACCGTTATGGTAACTGGACCTGACGGACAACCTGTTCAGCAAGAAGTAAACATGGGAGCGTTTGGTAAATCAATCGCTAACTACGAACTGGGTCAATTACCTCCCATCTTACAACAGAATGGTGGTGACATACTAATTCAAATGGGTACAGATCAAGGACAGTTTAATCAGTCCATGACACAAGAAAATCTGGAAATGGGTAGAGGCGCACCGCTAGAAACTTTTAATAAATTTTCTAGTTTTATGTTTCATCACTCAGAAAGATTTAACCGTGAGACCACACTCGTATCCGCATATCTACTAGAAGTACAGAAACTTAGACGGCAAAAAGGTGATCTTACTGAAGCTGACTATCGTGAGGCAGCTCAAGAAGCTATAGATGCTACAGAATTTACTCTCGGTGCAACTGCTTCCGCAGGTCGCCCAATCGTAGCACAAAGCGGAATCGGTAACGTGCTGTTTCTCTTCAAAAGATTTGCAATCAGTAAATACTATATGATGGCAAAACTAGCTAAAGAGTCGGCAGGCACAACTAACATAGATAAAATAATGACTGACATGAACGTTTCTCGTGAAGAAGCGCAAGCTATAGCTAATGACAGAAAAGTTGCACGTGCAGCAGGGCGTAACTTTCTTATCTCTACAGGTATATTTGCAGGGCTTGGTGGTATGCCGTTAATGGGTGCAATAGGTGTACTCTACAACATGTTTGCAGATGATGATGAAGATGACTTCGAGGCAGCTACACGTAAGTTCGTAGGAGAAGGTATTTACGGTGGGCTTGCTAATGAGATGTTGGGTATAGATCTAGCTAATCGAATCTCAATGAACAGTCTGCTCTATCGTGCACCGATCATAGACAAAGATCAAAGTAATCTATGGACATTGATAGAGCAACTTGGAGGCCCAGTAATCGGTGTAGGGCTAAGTATTGAGCGTGGTATAGGTGATGTTTACGAGGGTGAATGGTACAGAGGCGTAGAATCTATGGTTCCTGCGGCTGTTCGTAACGGTATGAAGTCCTTTAGATTTGCGACTGAGGGGGCAACGACTAGACGTGGAGATGCTATTACCGAAGACATCAATCCATATAATGTGGCAATGCAGCTTGCAGGGTTTGCACCACAATCCTACATACAGCGACTTGAGATAAACAAAAACGAAAGACGTAAACAAACATCGCTAGACAGCAAACGCACAAAGCTTTTACGAAGACGTAACATGGCGATGCGTGAAGGTGACCTTGAAGAAGTGCAAAGAGTAGACGAGTTGATTGCTGAGTTTAATGCATCCATACCCGAAGCGTTTATAAAAGATGAATTGATAACAGCAGAGACAAAAAGCAGATCGCTCAAATCATTTTTAAGACTTTCTAAAAATATGCGCGGTGGAGTATCTTTCACTGATGGTATGCTAGAAAGTTTAGAAGAATACGACCTAGACTAAAAAAGACCCCCACAAGATGCAGGGGTCAGTATAACAATGGAGAACAACATCTAGAGGACGTTGTCAGATATAGTATATCACATAGTTCTCCACGCACGTAAACCAAGTTTTTTGTTTTCAACACAAATCTGCACCTCAAATTCCCATGCTTTCATTTTTGCAACACTTTTTAGTTGTTTTTTACCCTTTTCGGTGTTGATGCAGGGTACAAATATAGATGACCCTACGTCCATTGCGTCCCAGTTTATTGTGATCCGAAGCCCGTCAGGGTTCAAATCATCAAGCTTCATCACTTTCTGATCCATCACTGCCCTCATCTAGCTCTTCAAATTTCATCTCCAACACCCAGTCTGGTGGCAGATTAAAGTCTGTGCCTTTAGTCAAACGTTTCTTTATACGCTTGGCGTTCAGCTTATCTTTCAGATCGTCCACAAGACTAGCGTAGTTTATCTGCTGATCTATACACCACTCTCTAAATGGCTTGATACGTAGGAATAACAGTTTTGTGTCAGGCTCGTACCGTGCAACCAAGAAGCCCCTTGGCGATGCCGAAATAGGTACAAGCTGATCCAGACCACTGTCGTTCTTGCCTCGCAAGTCCTGTGTGCTTTCTATCTTCAGCAGGTTGTTGTAGTTCTCTGACAAGTAGTTGTTGAGTGTTTGGGATACCGATGCGCCGATGTCGTTGACAAAGTTGTTTCGTATAATCAGTTCTTTTACCACCCATTTATATACAGCACCCACGTCATAATTAACAAACCCAAGGTTCTTAGCTATGATAAGCCCTGCAAGAATTACAGCATTGCCGTTTGACCAAAACCTATTTTCTGGTCCTAGCCCTGCCGCAGCGTCTATTCTGCGCTTGACAGACTCGACGGTGCGCTTGGCTTCTTCTTTGTTGTTTATCACCCACTGCGTATACTCTGGGCCGATCCAACCATAGTTCTTTTTCAACTCATTAAACAGATCAGTTGTATCGTCGTTCTGACCAACAGCATTGATTAGTTTCTTTACTTGTATCTCAAACAGCCGCTGCATCTCTGCTTTCGGCATGGCTTTGTCTCGACTCAGTATCTCCCATGCACTGGTGTTCCCAGAGCTAAGAGCTAACAGTTGCCAAGGCTTACCACGAGTTCTTTCTATGTTACCGTTTGATGCGAGACGGTTCTTCTGACGTCCGCCTGACACTTGATAAACATACTCAGACATCTCTCTGCTTGTTATGTTAGTCATCTCATCAGACACCAGGGGTAAGCTGTGCATCACCTCACCACGGTTCATCCTAGCGTTGTGAGTATCATCTTTGGCGTTCATCAGATCTTCTGGGTTGCCCCATAAAGATAAGCAAGCCATCTGTGCGGTTGTTTTACCTACGCCTGTGCCGCCATGTAGATGCACTGCCATGCTGTTTAGCCCTGTCAAAGCCATTAGAGGCGAGCCGAATCCGACGCCAACGATGTATTGATGTAGCTCCCATCCTGCCTTGTCGTAAAAGTTCAGCATGTCTATGCTCTTCTCACGTGAGCCTTTTGGCTCAAACGCATCTATCAGCCCTGCTGTCTTAGATGATGGGGGGTTGTAGCTAATCTCTGCACCAGTGATAAGTTTATCTCCAAGTACAAACTCTTCCATGTCGTCATCGACCCAACCAAATTGTCTATGTGCTTCGTCTGCCATAGATGTTTTCTGTAATTCATCGACCCACTTCGTTGTATATGCCATAAGCTTATCTAGACTCCTTCCCCATGCAGTTACGCCCTCTCGCGCCATGCTTTTACGAAACTCTTCTCTTGAGGTCACATGCGTAAGCGGCACACTGAACTGACGTACACCATCTCTTGGTAAGTGTAGTCGAAATACTAACGTTTCGCCAAGCTCTTCGTCATGCAACCTACGAGTAATGTATATATCGTGATGGTATATTACCTCTTCTTCTATGTCCCCATCTTCGTTGCTGCTACGCATAAACACGCCGCCTGCTACCCCTCTAAAATACGGTGACGGGTATTCTGGTATATCAAACTCTCTATCTTGTTTTTTACCTGCAACAGGTGCAGATACCGTTGCTGAACCCTGTGCTGCTTTGATGCGTTTGCCCAACACAATCGGCGATTTAATCTCACCCCACAAAGGACACTCTGTGCATACCCCTTCGTTCAGCTCGTCAAAACGTGCACATGTATACGGACCTTTTATCTCGTCTACCTTTTTACGCATCATATCTTCGCTGTAATCAGGATGCTTATCAGATATTCTCTCTGCTGCTTTGTCCCCATCTATACAAAACTTTGTAATCGATAGTCCTGCTCGCCACAGTGGTTCGCTGACTTCTTCCTGTTTTGTAGCTATAAAACGTAGCTGCTCGCATCCACGTCCTTCGATGGTCTTCTTTATAATCGTTTTAAAAACGTTTTCTGAGTTATCGGCATATGCTTCGTACAATGCATCTGTACCCAAGTCTATGTTGGTAACTGGCTTCAATACGCCAAGCTTGGCGACAAACTCAGACAAGACAACAGGTTCTGGCAGGTCTACACCAAACAAGCTTACTGATAGAGGTGGATCGCCTTTATAGTTATGCGTATTCGGCACACGTAGTATACGTGCTACATCTGCTGTCACGGCAGGGTCTGCAAGAAGTCCGTTATCAACGCAAGCCTGCTTTAATGTCTCTGCTGCGCTTACCCAATCCTCTGCCGAAACCGCTTCGGTAAGGCTCCAGTATACATGTACACCTCGTCCGCTGTTGACCATTGTAGGTCTAGGCAGGGAGAGTTGTTTACAGAAACTACGCAACGCTTCGATTGCTGCTTGCTGCGTGGGATATTCTTTTGAAGGACCGCAATCTAAATCCAAAAACAAGGATTTAAGCTCGTGTGCGTTATCGCCCTTTCGGTTTGTGGGTTCTTTGAATGTACTGAGTGCAAAGTATACATCGAACTCATCAGAATCAAACTTACTTGCAGCCCGTTCTACTTCTTCGATAGTGCTATAAAATTTTTGTATTCTTTTTTTATCTTTGCTTCTTGCGGCAAACATGCAGTAGTGACCGCTGTCGCTTAGTACTCTCCCCAAAAAATCTGTTGTTTCCATTGCTGCTGCTCCAAAATGAATCGTGGTGAGGTGTGATAGGAGTCTACCTCACCACGACACTCTCTCGTTAATATTAGGATAAGAAGTTCCCCCTTACCTTCTTAATCGTCCCAGTCATCAACGAGAGCCGCAAGGTCACCCTCTTCGTTAGAGGGAGCAGCTACCTCTTTCTTTTTGGCGACCTTCTTCGGTTCGGGAATCTCATCTGCTTCAACAGGTGCAGAATCGATTACATCTTCAAACACGGCTGAAGCATCATCTTCTTCTACAGAGAAACCGTCTTGTGCTTCAAACGGTGAATATTGTTTCTTCTCAGCAAGTTCCAGTACTTGCACGGCTTTCACTCTTAGCGATACTCCGTGTGAACTCATACTATAAGGCACAAGAGTAACTCCTATGTTTATAGTGCTGCCATGAGTAAGCTTAAACGATGACGGTAACTTCCTGTTCTTTGCGTCTACATGCAAAGGTGGTTCTGTTACCTTGCCTTTATACTGACCTTTTAACTGTACAGAACCGATGTAACCACCGTCCATATCTACCTCAAACACGTCTGTGTGCTTGGGCATAGCAGGCCAATCAGAAGCCGCCTGTTCTTTATATGCGGCTACCATGGCTTTATACAGCTCTTTTGCTTGTGCCTCAGTCATGCGGAAGTCCATTTCATACTTCGCATTCTCTTCTGTTGGGCCACAAGGCACAGTTTTACCCCTTGGTGGGATGTTTCTGTCGTATCTGTAAGTCTGATCCAGACGTGGATACATAGCTGTAACGTTCTTAATTAAGTGCATAGGTTTGGCTTCTGCCATTAGTCTTCTCCTTTGTTATACTCAAACCCGTCTACTGCCGTAAACGGAGACTTATTTATAGCGTCCTCTCTTGGAATCGCTACGGTTTGTAGCGCAGCAATGCTTGCCGCATGGCTGCTCTTCTGCTTCAAAGCTATCTGAAGCTCTTGCTCTTCAAGTGCACGAACGGCTTTGAAAAACAATTTGGGTGAATCAGTTTTATCATCAAAGCGCATCTGTGTCACCACAGCTATCGATGGTGTCTTGTGCTTATGAAGATATTTAGCGTATGCCTGCATGCCCATGTTGCCATCCTTGGCGTTGCCAAAAATAGAGGTAGCAGGGATTCGTATTTGATAAACGGTGTCCATCTGCCCTTCCAGAAGGATAGCTAGGCGTTGAGAAAACCTACAAGCGCGACCACCGCCATCACTTGATCCTTTGATGTTCTGCTGACAATCCATACATCGAGCAGACTGTTTTTGACTTGTCGGCACATCAACGGATGGGACTTGCGTATCTGGCGACCAACATGTTGGGGCAGATGGACTGTTTGGATCGTACTCATCTTTATAATAGGTACGAGCCAACTTTGCGGCATTTACTATTATTACGTTCATTGGACTATCAACAGCACCAATGCGTTCACCGTCTACAGACTTGCTAAAACGTTTACCACCCAAGGTTATCTGATGCACAGTGTTATTAGTAGATGCCATATTGGACATTATTCAGCCGTTCCTGTTTTGCTTGCTTCTGACAGCGCAGACTCCACATCATCCAGTCTAAACCTATAGACCTCACCGATTTTTATGTATGTGCTATCAGGTATATAATCGTTGTTTATCCATTTACGGACGGTTGACACAGATACTTGGAAGTAGTCTGCAACCTTATTAATGTTAACATATGGTGTATCTTCGTTCATTTTTTCCTCACAGAGATGACGTACTCCGAGTCTACGTTGAGACCTGCGGGAACCGAATCAGGATTCTCTTCTATAAACTGTCGTACATTGGTTTGATTTAAACGCTTCTCGAAAAACTCAGGGACTTGATGCTCCATAATAAAAGAGTGCATAGAATCCCAATCGCTTGTCCAGTAACGTTGTTTGACAGTGCGATAGAATAATCCCGCAGGAGTTCTTACACTGTCCACGCCCTGTTCTTTACAGTATTTTAGCAAGGCACGTTTAATCTTATCTTGCTTTTCAGCAAGATCACCATCTTCTTCTTTGAATTTGGCAGACAACTCCGAACGCTTATCACGTATTTTGATGTAGGCTTTTGTAAGCCCTTCGACTGATACCGCCATTTGTGTTCTCCATTATATATTTATATATCTGACATATAATAACTTATACTACTTAGTCAAGTATTTCTTTGTATAAATTTATCATTTCTGTATGTATATTGATACGAGCATCTAACATACGGTAAATACGTTTTTCCGCAGCCGATCCTGCCAACTGTATCACAGTGCATTTATGCTTCTGCCCAGAGCGATGAACACGTGCGTTTGCTTGTGCGTATGTTTCTAGCGACGATGTCGGTCCCCACCACACAACAGTGTTCGCTGCTGTCAACGTGACTCCATGCGCTGCTGCTTGTGGCTGTATGACTAACACTTTGGGATCTGGATCGTGTTGGAAGCGGGCAAAGATGTCAGTACGTCTACTCGCAGAAACATCTCCTCGTATGATCTCCGACGTTACGCCGTCCCTGGCAAGCTTCTCAGTAAGTAGATCAATAGCGTGTCTAAAAGGCACAAACACCAAAACCTTTTGACTGCTTTCATCTATTACTTCTTTCAACGCTTGATATCGATTCTTTATATCGAACTGCACCGTATCGCCATCATCGGTGTACACTGCACCTGCACTTATCTGTAGGAGCTTATTCAGATTAATCGCAGCATTGGCGGCTGTAACATCTTCTCCTGCCACCTGCATAACCATCCTTTTACGCAGCATTTCATAGTATTGCTGTTGTTGCTTCGTCATCTCTACAAACCGTTTGGTGTACACCATGTCTGGTAAGTCAAGACATTCGTCCTTTGTAAAACGGATTGCAGGTTGCAACGCTCGGAAGACTGTATCCTTTGCTGTGTCTTTAGGCTTCCATGTAAACTGAGTGACTTTCCACATAACCATGTCACGCCATGACCCAAAGAATCTTGGTACAGACAGAGGGTTCACTAATTTAGCCAGACCGTAGGCGTCTACTGGACTTTGTGCAGCAGGCGTACCTGTCATCATCCACAACCAATCGTTATCGCCGATCAGTTTGTTTAGTGTTTTCCATCGCTTTGTTTGTGCATTTTTGTAATGCGTAGCTTCGTCCACAATAAACAAATCAAACCCACCGTTTGCTATCTCGTCTTTGACAACCTCTACGCCATCGTAGTTTATAATTACAAAATCAGCCCCACTGTTTATAATTTTCTTGCGCTTATCCTTGCTGCCATGGGCAACATCTACACTCCTGTGCATCGCAAAAGAAAACAAATCATTACGCCATGCACTATCCATAATCGACAAGGGGCATATCACTAGCACACGATTTACTTTGCCTTGCGTCATAAGATAGTCAGCCGCCCAGATAGCAGAGGCGGTCTTGCCTGTGCCTTGTTCGTTGAAACAAAAGGACTTTTTGTTCATCGTCATAAACGATGCTGTAGTCTTTTGATGATCGAACGGCTTATACTGTCCAGGCCAGGAATAACGTTTAGTGATAGGTGACGGCACGTTTATATTTAACCCACGTAGGGTGTGGGCTTCGTCAAGTCCCCAATTTACAACGACTTCATTCATTGACAACTCCTTGCTCTTTGGGATTACAGTCGTGATCTGTTTAGGATTACGGACTTTCAGCAGTATTGCCTTATCCCTAATTATCTTCATGTTGTTCTCCGTGGTAGTGAAACACTACCGCTTCTTCTTAGGTGGCTTACTCATAGCTCCACCTGCTGCACGATTTTTCTTGCGGCTTTGTACTTTTACACCGTCTTTATTCTTTCCGCCTTTACTTAGCGGTTTCTTGTGGGCAATGTCCTTGCCTTCTCGTTTATCGGCTTTGCCGTTTTTATTTTTATCTACACCTTTCTTATCCATCTTACGTCTGGCACGTTGGCGTTCCATGCGATCTTCATGCTCGCCTCTGGCTTTCTGTTGTTTGTATTCTTTCTTGTAAGGACGCTTTGTCTTAGTGTATGGCATTAGTTTCTCCCATTGTGAGCGCATTCAAGCACTGGACAATGACGTTTGCACAACCCAGACGGGCGTGGATTCCATACATCCGACTCAAATGCTTTTTGCATCTTACCATATATTCCTAACCATTTCTCCCAAAGATTTGGTTCTGAGTCAATTTCATACTCAGCTTTTATCAAACCTTTGGCTATGACAAAAAGAAGTCCTGCCTTCACTCTTGTTATTTGTGGGTAGTGTTTAAATATAATTAAAGCCATCAACTCAAGCTGCCCTTTGTCAGCATACTTTGACGATCTGCCTGTTTTGTAATCAATAACCCATGCAACACCTGTCAACACGTCTATGATTACTAGGTCAGCTATCCCGCGAAACCACACACGTTTATCAAAAAATCCACATGGTTCTAGGTCAGCGGTTAAACCTAACTTTTGCTCACACAACTTTACGCCTCGTTTTTCGTTAAGCGCATCTAAAGTTTGTTGTATAAAATCAAACTTTTTAGGAAGGGGTATTCCTGATTCCATGTAGTCTTCACAAGCCTTGTGGAACTCTGTGCCGTACCGCATAGCATCTGTTTCTTGAACAGGATACTGTTTTAAAACCTTCTCATGGTAGAATTGTTTAGGGCATTGTTCAAACGCTTTCGCTTTACTAAACGACCAAGGTGCTATGTTCACTCACAGTCTCCGTATGATTTACCTATGCCACTTTCGCAATCTATAGGTAGTCCTGCTGCCCAATCGGGTGTTGCTCTCATACAAGTCTCTACATGCTGCCGTGCTAGAAGAACCTCGTCATCAGGAACGCAGCATACAATCGAGTCGTGTACTGTTAACACCACTTTGTATTTCTTACTTATTCTTAGCATTTGTTCGCCTATAATGCAACGAGCTAATGCTTGACACACGTTCTCTATGACCTTGCCACCGTATATTCTAGTACGCCCCCTACGAGTTTTATAGCTATGCTCCAAACCCTTTTCGGCTTGCTCTGCATGCAACTGTTCGTAAAAAATACTGAGACCATTAGGCATGACAAGTGCGTTGTTGGCTGCATCCACAGTGACAATACCTTTACGACCAAACTGTGCGGCTCTGCCGTTTGCTAGTTGCTGCACCATATAATTAGCATCACGCCATACTTTGCTTATCTTATAATTAGCATCCCGATAGATATTTATAATCCTGCGTGACTCATGAGGTGGCACTTCAAACCCAAACGTCTTGAGCTGTACCGCAAACTTTTCTGCCCCCATGCCATACCCTGCACCAAGGATCGTGGTCTTACCAACAAACCTTTGTTCTTTAGTTACATCTTCTTCGGCACATCCATAGATACGAGAAGCCATCTTTACATACACATCCTCGCCGTTGGCAAACGCATTAGTCAATTCATCTTGACCTGCGAACCATGCAAGCACTCGCGCTTCGATCTGTGCGCTGTCAGCCTCGACTATTGTGTAGCCTTCGGGTGCGATGATTGCCTTCTTTAGTTTCTTTGCATTTGGTCCTCGACTCGGTAGATTTTGCAAGTTGATCTTGTCAGCCCCACCCCATCTACCTGTATGCGCGGCGTAGTACCTTACGGGTACAGGGAGCAGCCCACGTTTAGAGATGCCTATAAACCTCTCTGTACGTGTTTCTTCTAAGGTACTTTTGTTACCCAGACGTGCAGCAACCAGAGATTGTACCCGATCATCGTCATGTTCTTGTAATTCTTTGAACGCTTCGTCAGACTTCGCAAAGGCGTAGGTCTGCTTGCCTGTCGTGGCGCTGATCTTCATGGGTGGTTCTACATCAAGATCTCGTAGCATATCTGCAAACTTCTGATTAGACATCAAATCTTTTTTGTCGGTGACATTTGCATCACGTAGCAACTTGTCCTTACGATCCCTCGTATCTTCAAGGTGCTGCTCCAACAGTCCCAGATCTAGATCAAGCGTAGGCTCAATAAACATACGCAAGGTCAGGTCTATCAGTTTCAGTTCTTGTTTGGGAAACTTAGCCCCCATGAGTTTAAAGAGTTTGTAGGTTAGTTCCACATCGTTCTTAGCATACTCACCGTACCGTTCAGCCTCCCCCACAGTAAAATCGGCACGGCGCTTGCCCTTGGCATTGTGCACCTCGTTACCTTTGACGCCCACACCGTAGCGTTCGGCTACTGCTTTTAGCGATGCGCTTGTCTCTACACCATGCAGAGCACGTGCCATATACATCGTGTCGAACCACGCCTTTGGCTTGATACCGTAATGCCAACTAAGTATTGCCCCATCAAACATGGTATTGTGACAGAGTATAGCACAGTCAGAGAAGTTTATGTGTGATAGTAAACGTTTGATTGTGCCTGGGTCACTTACATACTTAGTAGATTTGTCGTTCTTTTTTATAGCAAGACCGATAACTTCAAATCGCCTGTCCCGAACATACTCCTCAGTTGTCATCTTCGACAGTGAGTAGTCTTGGGCATAATACGTTTCAAAGTCTAGAGTATAGATATCCATTACTTACTGACGACCTCGCCGCCGCAAGCCATGTACCCACAGGCGTCTACCCAGTTGTCTATGTGTGTGGGATTAGAATGTATGCGAGCAATCTTTAGTAGTGCCATCATTGCTGCAACATCTTCGGTCTTTATAAAATCAATCAATCCAAGATGCGCGTTCCAGTACAGAGCGATGCGCTGAAAGTTATCTTCCATGTCGCCATGATCTGCTGCACGATCTTTCGTGACATAACCTTTAGCTGTATCCAGTACCTTTGCACGATCCCAGACTTGCTTTAGTGGCACTTCTTCTCGCCAGTTTTCTGAACTAATCCGTGATATAAGATTTTTTACAAAGTGTATGTCAACGTCACACGCGTTTGCTACCTCTGCGTTTTCTGCTTTTCTGTTTTTCAGAAGATAATCCCATACCTTCTCTTCCTTCTTCGTCATGTTTGTCATGCTGCTCTCCTTGCTGCCACGGTGCTTTTGCTAACGACACCTTCATATTATTGTTTGCTAGTTTGCGTTTATACCCTAACCATTCTTTTTCGACAGTTGTGAAACGCTTCATATTTTAACTCCGTTCGTTCTAAGTTTAGAAACAAACGATTTTAACTCTTCTCGCGCACGATACAAGTCTTGTTGTATATTTGGTCTGGCATCGTACCTATATCGCTCTTCTTCCAACGTGTTTACCTGTTGTTTTAAAAAACGATATTCAAACTTCTGGGCAGGGCTTAGTGATTCATCCCCCATCTGGTCTCACCTTTGGCTTAATGATTTCTCGAATGCCAGACGTAAATGGTGTTCTCTTGCAATACATCATGATCTCTTTGCCATATGTGTCTGCAAGTATGTCATATAGATCATCTAAAACCCCATCGCCCATAGCTTCGTAGCATTCGTGCTCACTAGGAAATATGACACTTGTCGCTACATCTTGATTCTCAACAACGTATTCAATAATTAGCAACGTGTAAAATAGTTTAAACATCCTCTGCTCCTAAAAAGGTGGTTCTTCTCCATCGAAAGAGGGCAACCAAGCAACATGCTCTTCTCGCTGCACCTCTTCACGTTCTTCGACTAGCCCCATCTCACTAAGAAACAGGGCTAGTTCTTGTGGTATGCTATTCTGCTGCGATTGGTTTGTCATCACGCAACGCATGCACAAGTTCTTCGACTGGTGTTAAATCCAGATTGATATGTTCTGCACACCCACGAAATCTATTGAGCCATGCCGCAAGCGCGATGCCTGCCTGCTTACGCAACTCCTCATGATCATGCTTGCTATCTGGATCAAAGAAATCGTAACCACCACCCTTCCTTCGGGTACTGGTTCTTGAGATCATAGCAGGGTATTCCACAGACCTATCGACAGGTGTTTCTACCACTTCTATGTTTTGCACCTCGCTCGGTACAATTGTTTCTTTCACCACAATACGCAAGCCCGACACAAACTGCCGCGCTAACTGTAACTTCGCTTGCCACAACAGATGTTCATCCTGTCCATGAAAAGCTTTATAAGCAATGTGATTTGGCTTATCAGCCAACCACGTGACAAACTCTTCTGGCACAAACGTATTTCTACCAGTATCGTTTAAATAAGCATCAATAATTTTCTGCTTAGTCTTCTTATTAAATTTAGCCATTCTGTTCTCCATATACAGCTACTTGTTTATATTTAATTGCCTAGCCGTGACCAATCGAAACATGCCCCGACTCACCAGAACCGCCTTGCCAAATCGAACCGAACCTGACCCCGCCCGACCGCGCCCCGACCGCCTTGCCTCACCACTCCGTAACCCACCCGACCAAAACTTAACTCGCTTCGCCGCGCCTTGACCGCCTTGCCCAACCGCGCCCAACCTAACCGTAACGCACATCACCTCGCCTTGACCGCCATACCACAACTCGCCGTACTTCACCGCGCCGCGCCTTACCCCGCCGTAACCGCCTTGCCTTGCCGCGCCGCGCCTTACGATACCCCACCGCGCCTCACCTCGTCTTACCTCAACCGCCATAACCGCCTCGCCAAAACGCACCAGACTACGCCGAACCGACCTTACAACAACACATCTTAACACAACCGCCTCGCCATAACACAACTCGCCGTGCCTCATCCAACCTAATCGCAACCGCCATAACCCGACACACCCGACCGCGCCCTACCTGACCATAGCTTAACGCACCCCGCCTCAACCGCCGTAACCCGTGATTGGGGCGGCGAACCGCCCCTCTCCGTAGCTTTACCATACAAAATTTAAGCCGCACGTTTGATGCGTTCTTCTTGCATAAACTCCATCAACTCAGAAGTTTCAAGATCAGCATATTCTGGATAATCGATAGCTAACTCTTGAACTTCGCGTGACTGTGCGGTGATATTGTCCCACGCTTCTTGCTGCCAATCAGCCATGTTATCGGCACTCGCAACTGTCCACGTTCCAAAAGATCCACGACCCTTTTCCTGACGGAAGTCACCTATACCAACGATCTGACCTGCGTTTGCAAGTAGTGATATGATGCCTTGTTTACTCAAAGTTGGTGTCACAAAACGGATTGTAATCTCCGAACACCATTCTGGTAGATACGCTCTGGTACGCACATCTGGCGTCCTGTTCATATCGGCAGATCGGACAATGTCCATTTTGAGATAAGGCTTACCCCATACTTGTATTTTTGACTGTGGAAGAAAAATTAAACGCTGCACAGATGTTTTCTTGATACCTTCGGTTTCCAATGCTGCGGTAGCCATAGCACCCTTCACCCCTGCGGCAGGGAAATACAAAGCCGTATCCCCATCCTTCTTTATATACATAGTCTCTTTATATTCAACTTCGGGATTGTGTTTAATAGCTTGCTTGTCGGCAGCGGTTTTCTTACGCGCCCCTGCTAACAAATCACGCATAGCTTTTGATCCCATACTATTAAAGTAAAGCGGTGTTTGACCAATCATGCGTAGCTTGATCTCGCCCTGTTTTAGTTCGTGAATTTGAATATTATTATTATCAACTGCTGATTTCTTGACAGCCATGATGTTACTTCTCCATGTTGAGTAGAGTTTTCTCTACAATTGAAATGTTGTCCTCATTGACAACTAATGAAACGCCACCTGCTGCTTGGATATCGTCCAAGTTCTTTTGTTGTAGTGGCGTAGGTTTGTTAGTTCCTGCTTTGCATTCGATACCGATGAAGCATCCATTGTAACACGCGATAACATCAGGCACACCGCTGCGCCCATAGCCACCTGTCACTGGATAGAAGTAATACGCTTTATGCTGTTTAAGCACGGCGACCACTTTCTTTTTTACTTTTGCCTCTGGTGTCATAAACCCTCCGTAGGAACTGGCATCGACAGAGGCGATTTCTCGCCTCCGTCAAATAGTAGTGAAACACTACCTAATCTGCGTACAACCAGTATACGTGTCTTTCTATACGTTGACCGATCCCATCAACTGATAACGATGGTATGTCTAGCATAGATAAGACAGCGATCCTTTCTTGCACCCACTTCGGTGTGTCTCGTATATTCATATAGTGTCCCGTTACTGACGTGTCAAGACATTCCATACCAAAACATACAATTTCTACATTTTCTTTACCATCAGGGAAATTTACACGGTATATCGTATAGTTTCGTGATAGACCGTCATTCACAATTCACCTCGTAGGTAGAATATGTTTTCGGCTGCACGATACCCAACACCATCAACATAGTGCTCGACGTCCACCATACCCAACACTGCCAACTTGCCTTTGATATCTTCGGGCAAGTCGTCTTCGCCACGTATAGTTTGCAACTCACGTTTCACCACTTCGTCCCCGTACCCACGCAGATCAACAGGTGCACACCTAAACTTGTTCTGACCAAATGACTGATACGCCTCGATAAACAGAAACGTATCTGAATTGTTTTGCCTCGCCTCTTTGAACTCGTCAAACCCAGTGAAGATTTCTTTTAGCTGCTGACCTAGTTCCTTGTTGAGAAACTCATGCCCCGACTCAACCATGTGCTTCAGTTCGACTTGCAACGCATTCGGCTTGTCGTACTTGTACGTACTGAACATGTCCTCAAGGACACTATCAGCCTTCTTCCTCACATCGTTACGCAGATCATCAGTTTGAGTAGCTGCCTTTCTTCTACAAGTATCTTTAGTTATCTCAACAACTTGTGGCACTGTCAAAGCACGTAGATATGTCACGGCGTTCTTGACCGCCTTCCCTCTAGTTGTTGCCTGTGCCGAGTGCATTCTATCACCATACGAATACTTGCCGTTGTGTATGTTCGGCGAATAGACGATATACTTCGGATCATCATCACTTGCTGTATTTTCTCGAATGTCCTTGTAGGCTATGTATCCCATGGGAAAGCTGTCGCTCTCACGATACACCCACTTAGAAAGATGATCTTTTGAGTAAGTAAGATACTTAGTCTTCTGCTCGACTTCATGTGCAAAATCCATCAGACCAACAGGATGAGTATACCCATGAGTATCTTTTCGTATCTCGCTCATTAGTTCTATACGTAGTTGTTTCATTTATTGTTCTCCATTTCCGTAGTGTTTCACTACTGTTTCGGCTTTGTTTTAAAGCCTGCGTTTGTATTGATGAATGAATTGAATTTACTTTTTATTCTTTGTAATTGCTCCTTTGTCTCAACGTGTTGTACTGGATAGGTATACTCCCACCCGCCTGCGTCTTGAGAGTAGTTGTGATCTGCCACCGAGCTTGCAAACAAAATCCAATAGTTAAGACGCATCGGATGATTAGGGCTACGCAGTATCTCACGTGCACGTGTCGGTGTGAACTCATCGCTTACATAATCTACGCTCCCAAAATGTTTACGTAGTTCATACGCCTTGTCCTGATTGTACTCATGGCTCAATGGTAGCAGAGGTGACATTGTCATGCCCCACTCAAAGAACTTGTCGATAGCTTCTTTGTACTTCGCCTTTAGTTCTTTGTTTACCTTTGGCTTTTGTGGTAACGACTTGCCAGTTGTTGGGTCATGTATCCAACCAGTATAGGGCAATTCACTCCCGTCCCTAGTGAACACCAACGCAGAGTTATCATCTGTAGTCTGCATCCACTCTTTAAAGTACGTAGCCTCTTTAAATTGTCTGTAGTACCCACGCGGCACAGTCTTGCATTTAGCTAGATAGTGCTTCTTGCCTTCTATTTCTACATACTGCATCGCGCTGTGACCCATGATAAACTGCATGCTTCTTGGGACGTGTCTTTCCAAGAACGCATAGCGACCCATAGAATAGTGACTGTTGTCACCAATACAGTTTCGTATCTGAACTGTCTCAGTCCCATCCTTGTGCTTGCGCCACACAATCGGTGCATAGTACTCCATCTTACCAAGCCTGTCCCAATGGGTGGTTCTGGTCTTAGTCTTGTAGTCGTACTCATGTATCCCATAGGACAAGAACTTGTCGTCACCTTCGTGATACCCATCGCTCAATGCGTAGCAGTTTCGGCTTATCTTGACGATACGCTCCCATTTACGGTTACGATCACCGATAGGTCTGATGTCGTCCTCACGCTTGTGAAGTTTAGATACAAGCGGTTTGATACTTTCGTAGTGTTTCACTACATCTTTGAAGCTTGCAAAATTTGTCCATGTTAGTGCCATTGTTGTTCTCCTTTACATCCACCAACCAAGTTGTATTCCTGCGGTGAACACAGCAACAAGTATCGCTGTGAACACCAAGATTAGTTTATCCTGCCAGTCCATCATGTCATGTCCCTCGACTTGATATTGACAGTTTTACCCACGTCTGGCTTGGCTCGGTCATTGTCCAAGATTGTCCAGAGCACAGGCATCGTCCACTGACCCCAACCGCCGTACAAGTGACCATCGGTTAGCACGATTGCAGCTTGGGCATTGATGCCGTTGTCACGAATGTAATCGGTGACGCATGTCACATCCGTACCACCACCGCCTTCGGGCTTAGTTGACTTGACAAGGGTATCGAGCTGGTCAACGTCATACTTCTCGTCACGACAGATCTGTGTGTCCCAATACAAGACGCGAACCCCGTCGGGATGTACCGTATCACATATCTCTTTGACCTCAGACAAGAACGCTGACAACTCGTTACTGCCGATAGATCCAGACGTGTCGATAGCCAGTATCAACTCACCGACTTGTTCAGTCACACCGCTTGGCATGTAGATGCCTGCCGACAAGTATCGACGATTTGGTTTGCGATACGTACTGTAGTCACTGCCTGCACACGTATCTTGAATGAACTCACGCAATGCCTCGCGCCAATCGACTTGTGGCTGTAGCAATTCTTCAAGGTCACGATCACCACCGCTGCCCATCTTGCCTGCAACCAACGCACCCTGACGGATAGCTTCGTCCAAGTCACGTGCTAGTTCACGCTTCTCGTCGGCTGTTAGTTCTTTCGCACCATCCCAATCGTGATCGTCAAACGGCTGCTGTCCGTTTTCTGGTAGTGAACCACTACCACCACCGCTGCCGCCTTCACCACCTTCACCACCTTGACCTTTGGGTGGTTGTTTACGTAGCAAGTTGTATACCTGTGCGCTGTCCATACCACGATACTTCTCGTCGAGACACCCATTGGACAACTCGCCTGTCATGGTTGCGAACCCATCACCGTTGTCGTCAACGAGTTTGATGTTGATAACATAGTCGTTTGCTCGGTTAGCTAGGTCTGGATCTTCATCATACAGATGTCGCCAGATGTGCAGATGCTTGAACAACTTGTGGTATACTTCGTGAAGGATAAGAAAGCGTAGCTCTGCATCGTTTAGCTTCGATACAAATGTACGGTCATACTTCTCGTCACGTCCGTTCGTGCAAGCGGTTGGGATCATTGGATCATCCGTTATCGTCCGATCACCGATCATCAACACGCCTGCCAACGCTGTATACTTGGGACTGCCCATGATAGCAACAACGGCTTTTGCAAGCCGCTGCTCCTCTGTTAGATTTGTTACAAACATTAGTTGTTCTCCTCTTCTTTTATATCAGTCACCGCAGTTTCACGGTGTACTATTTTGTTCTCGAACATGGAAAATGGATAATCAGCTTTGGTATCATCCAACATTTCTTCAGCTCTTTCTTTTGCTTGTTCGGGACTGTCTGCTAAAACAGTTAGAACAGCGCCCTCTTGGTAGTGAACCCCTACTCTATACTTTTTCATCACTCACCTCACTTCTTGTCTGCTGAATACAAGTGGCTGTTCTTCATCGCCCACTCTGTAAACTTCTTGTTCTGCATGACCATCGCTTGCTTGCTGTACTTCGGTGCGCGAACACCATTAGCGAACAACGCTTGCGCCTCGGTGTCGAGACGTGGCAAGTAATCCATCCATGCGTTGAGCCAGTCTTTCTCCAACGCAGCCAGAGTTCTGTACACAACCATACAGATAGCGGCAGCACTGTCAGGGACTTTGGCATTCTTCGGATCATCTTTGACCGACTGCAAACTAGGCAACTGATCTGCCAGTTTGACAAACGACATAAGATCCATCGCGCCACGATCACCAATCGTACCCATCAACGCAGCGGTCAATGTCTGATCGTCGAACGCTTCCCGCTGTTTGAGAATGTCCGATGCCGCGTGAAGAGATCTTGGTGTAACAAACGCTGCTCGTTGCTGCTGCGGATGAAAGATGTATGGGTTCTCGTCTGGGTCTTTCACGTCCTCGAACGATGCCATCAACTGTGGATTGTCTTTGACCCAACCAAGTAAGGTTGCATCAATACCGTTGTTGATACCCCATTCAATCCAGTCCATGTGATTGGTCTTACGTGTTTGCACCACAGTCAAACGATTCCGTGCGTGTGGTGGCAATAGATCACCAACTCCCTCGCTACCTTTGTTTGTCGTCGCAAAGATAATGCTGTCTGGGTGTAGTGAATAACTACCAATTTTGCGCTCCAACATGAGACGCAGCATACCGTTCTTGACCGATGGATTGGCTTTACCGAACTCGTCGATGTTGACAATCACTGGCTCGTCGAGATGAACGCCCAACTCTTCGTTAGGTATCATCCGAACGCATCCATCTTCTTCGATAGACTGTAGCGATGGGATCATCATGTCACCTAGATCTTTCGTGGTGCAATCAAAGTATATCGGCTTGAAGCCTGTCTGCTTTGCAATCTCGTAAAGCATAGACGATTTGCCAGTACCCATATCACCTTGCAGCAATACGGTACGGCTGTTGCCAACCGCTTTGATTAGTTCCATGCACTGGTCTAGATCTAGTGCGTACATTTGTTTTGCTTGATTAGTCATTTGTTGTCCTCCATAGACGATTATATATCAAGTGATGGTAGTGCTTTGATCGCATCATCCACCGCTGCTTTGGTTTCGGCGCGAAAGTAATCATCCTCGCGCAATGCGTCAGGCGTTACACCCGACATGGCTTCTTCGAGATTGTTAGCCATGGCTGTCATTTGACTAGATCCTGTCACGTTACACACACGTAACAGTTCGATCATATCAGTGACGTTAGTAACCAACGTGTCTCGAAAAATCTTTTTGTCTTCTTTGTCTGTGTAGTCCAGACGTTCCGACATACTGGTGAGCGACTTGTGCAGACGTGTCCACACATCATTCATAGCTGTGCTGTACTGCTTGGTGTAGAAGTCGCTGTATTGCTGCTTGACCTCGGCAAGTGCTTCGTTGCCAATGTCGATACGAAAATCACCTGCATCTGGTAGCGGCATGTAGTTGATACTGAACCCGAACTTACGCTCCAGATCTCCTGTAGTGGGATAGTCCTCACGTGAGAACAAGTCGCCAAGCTTCATCTGTACGTTGACCACCTCATCGTTGTAGGTGTTGATGAACTCAGTAATCAATCGCTCGAACTCGTTCTGCATATCGGTCATGGTCTGTTGATACTTGAAGTACTGCGCTGTCGGTAACAGACGCAAGCCAGAGTTCGACCATGGCATTGTCATGTGAGCATGCGCGGCACGAGTTGCTGTCACGTGTTGTTGGATCGCTCGCAAGTTATTGCTGTCTGCGAGTAATGCTTTGTGGACAGACGCGACACCATCGTTCGCGTTGTTTCTAGTGGTCACATCTTTCGACGCTGCTTTGTCTTTCTTACGACCAGTCCAGTTAGATATGTTGACCTCGACTAGCATCGCTGATGATGCGAGTGTTGGTGCTTCGTTTGGTAGTGTTTCACTACTCTCGATTGTTGTATCCATTGCGTTCATGTTGTCCTCCATTGACCTAGTTTGAATACTTGTTGAGACCGAGTAAATCGGCTTTGTTAGTGACAAGGGTTGCCCCTTGCTTGTGAGCGATAGGTGCAATGCACCATGACGAACGGACTTGTGCCGCTTTGAAGTCTCCGCAGTCTAGGCAGAAATTGTAGCCTAGTTGCCGACGACGATAGTCATACTGCTCGCCGCAAGCTTGACAGGTTACTGTACGCTTTGCCATGTTGTCTCCGTTTCTGTAGTGAATCACTACGATTGATTGTTGCTAGTCACGTTGTCGATTACCTGACAACTGATATGACTATAACATATAACTTAGCAAATGTCAAGTTTTCGTGACCTATGGTTGTATAGCGTAGTGTATGAGGTAAAGTCCCTAGCTATCGTGGTGTATGGGTAAAGTTCCGTAATGTTCCGTTGGTGGTGGCTGTAAGTGCTTGTAATAAAAGTAATGTTCCAATGTTCCATTGTTCTGGGGTTATGAGGGGGGCAAAATGTGTGGCGAGGAAAGCGGAACATCGCAAAAAGAAGGGGGTCTCGCGTACGTACCCATAATTTTTTTACTAGGGACAT
>Ga0181379_1000188_pt1 | contig 31329 bp, 34 predicted proteins | sample 2SPOviralmetaG_FD_130115 | JGI IMG/M metagenome (GOLD analysis project Ga0181379, IMG submission 130115) | Marine viral communities from the oligotrophic San Pedro Time Series (SPOT) site, San Pedro Channel, CA, USA - 2 SPOT_SRF_2009-07-10 | ecosystem: Environmental > Aquatic > Marine > Strait... | reverse complement strand
GCCTGCAATGATGTTTAGATTCATAAGTCCTACACTGTCATATTCAGCATAGTTATAGTCAACTTGCTCTTGCAAGAAACTTACACCATTACCACCGTGTGTAACAACAATTGTGTTTTCGTCAAAGCGTAGGTCATTATGCCAAGCATTGATACCTGGAATATCTCTTGCACCTGGAATCAAACGCAGTGTAATCTTTTCGCCAAGATGTTTTTCAAGTTCTTTTTTTACAATGTCTGCCCATACAGTTGTGCCCTGTCCAGGCTTTTGTGGAACAACCATTGTTACTTCTGCCATTGCCGAAGTAAACATAAACAAGGATGCTACGATCCCTAATACTAGATTTTTCATTTTTATCTCCTATACAAAATCTATTCTTGCTTTATTAAAAAATATTCCCCATATTGCAGCACTCACTGCTAGTATTAGAAATATCAACGGAAGTGGTTCAAGAAGCAAGTTACTCCAACCATAACCAAAAGTGTTAAACTGGACCCAACTTGCTTCCAATCTAGCACTTAATATGAAGCCGATTAGAAAACTAACACGACTAAATTTAGTAAACTTTAGCACCATGCCTGCACAACAACATATTGCCAGCATAGCATAATCATTAAACATACCGGTGTACTGTGTACTTGCCCAAATCAAACTAGCAAGTATAGGCCAAAAGTAATAGCGGAAGGGTATGTTTGTAATGTAAACAGCATATTTAATAAATGCATAACTAATAGGTAGTATGATTAACAAACTCCATAGGTAACTGCTGAGTAACACTTCAAAGAATCTTTCATCTTCTAGTACACTTGGAGTACCTAGCTCTAGACCAACATACATTAACAGGCCCATTACAATAACTTCAAATGGTGCACCAGGTATACCAAACAATACTGTAGGAACATAACTAGTTGCTTTTTGTGCATTGTTAGCACCTTCACATCCAATTACACCACGTACATGTCCTTGTCCGACATTTTCACCATCACGCTTGCCTAGTGCAACTGTTTGACTGTATGCAAACCAATCTGCAATAGCACCACCAATGCCCGGAATTAATCCAATGAATCCGCCTATAAAACCACCGCGCAGTCCATCCCATCTATAACGCCAAGTATCTTTTACTCCTTGTATCAACTGTGACACAATAACACCATTAGTTAGTTTGATCTTTTCTGCTTTCATCCAGTATGCACTTAACAGTTCTGGAAATGCCAGTACACCTGCCATGATAGGAATAATCTGCACACCGTCGCCTAAGTATTCCCAACCCATTGTCCAGCGTGGACTTGCAGTGTTTGGATCCATACCAATGTGTCCTACTGCAATGCCTAACACAAGTGCAAGTGCGCCTCGGAGCCAATATTTACTGCTTACAAATATTACACATGTCATTGCAAATATTAAAAAACTAAACATTTCTACAGTTCCAAAATATAGCACAATATTTGTATACCAAGGCAAAAATAGAAACACCAATAGTCCCCAGATCAAACCATTTATCCAACTTGTGCTTATAGCAGCACTAAGGGCTCGAGCTGCTTCGCCGCGCCTGGACATAGGAAAGCCATCTACCATAGTTGCGGCAGCGCCTCCTGCTCCCGGAATATTCATAACAACACCGCAAAAACTATCTCCAATACTACTAGTCACAACAACTGCGGTAGTAAAGACAACTAACATGTAAGGATCTTCGAAGTACCCTACAAAACTGTAGATTGCAATAAGTCCTGTAGTAGCACCTGCTACTGGTATTAATCCTATAAAAAAGCCGTAAAAGACTCCTAATAATAGTACAATTATATATGTTTCCATCATCCAGTTCTATCTAATCCTTTTTATTAGCAGGTATAAGTAATTATATGTTAACACGAAAAAAATTTACAAAGTGGCTTTTTTTTTAAACTTTAACAAATTTATTTATCAAATAAAGGAATTTTTACATGAATAAAAGAATTTTTACATTAATTACAGAAAATTTAAATGATGCCTTTCATTTAGAGAAATATAATGAAATTAGAAACACATTTGGTAAAAATACAGTAATTAACGAGTTGCCATGGACACCAGCAAGACAAAGCAAGTTTACAGATCATATCGCAGATGCACTACAGTTTGAACCTAATGAAATAGATTTATCAGGCACTATAGAAGAATCAGCCGCAAGATTAGACCGTCAATACATGAGTAGATTTTTTGGAGAAATATGGCAACCTACGACTGAAAAATATCAATACAGCGGATGGAACTTAGTAGATTTAATAAACAATGCAAATCCTAAAGCAGTACTAGACTTTGGCTGTGGATATAACCCCTTCAAAGACCGTATTACAAATTTAGTAGGTATTGATCCTTACAATAATCAAGCAGACTATATGGTTGATGTGCTAGACTTTGCCGTAGAGCCAGAAACATATGATCATATTATTGTGTTTGGCAGTTTAAATTTTGGTGACCTACAAGATATAGAAACACGTTTTGCTAAACTTAATGAACTGTTAATGCCTGGAGGTAGAATGTACTTTAGAGCAAATCCAGGGCACTTATGGCCTAAAGGTCCTTACGTAGATATATTTCCATGGACATTCGAAGTAGCGTATAAACTTGCTACAACACACGGTTTGCAACTAGAAAAGTTTAAACAAGACAACGGTGATCGTTTATACTTTGAGATAGCAAAGAATGGAGCATAAAAATGGATGAATCAAAACTAATTTTCTTTACAGGTGCTCCGGGATCTAAATGGAGTGCTACTGCACATACGCTATCGCATAATAAAATTATGCCTATTAACACAAGCGACTATTCCGAAGATAGAATATATACACACCCTGCTCCACCAGTAAGTCATTTAGGAGCGTATTGGGGGCCAGGATTTGGATGGGGTAACAAATTTCATGAGATTAACAAACTTTCAAAAGATGAAATATTAGAAGAGATTGAAAAACCTTATGCAGATAAAAACTGGGACGAATATAGAATTATTAAGTGTCATCAATTTTCGCTTAACTTAGATTGGATTAAGGAAAACTTTCCTACTTCAAAGATTATGATTGTGTTACGTCCTAACAGAGTTTGCTCCGAAGGTTGGCTAAAAGCTGGCGGTTGGGATATTACATACCCTACTTATCGTCCTTACTACAAAGACGATGCTACATTTAAAAAACTAGCACTACAAGAATTACAAGCAGCTAAAACATTTATTGACAAGCATGATCTAGAGATGCAAGTGATAACACATCATTACTGGCGTAAACGCTGGGGTATTAATCGAGACACTGAAGAACTTGAACTATATATGAATAGTTTAGAAAAAACACATGACGGTAGATGGCACTATGATGTTACTATTGCTGAATACAACTTTGAGACGTAACAAACTGTTTAACTTTTTTGTAATGATTATAATTTATTTGTATATCTAATTTATTACAGATATCTTCAAAAAAATTATAATCAAACAATTCATCTACACTATTAATTACAATATCAGTTTCTAAAATATTATCTTTAAAATTTTGTATTTTATTCTCTAACGCTGTTTTTACATTGTTAGCATCACCGTAATGATCTAAAAACGTGTATGTTTTATTCTTAGAATTTACAAAATAATTTGCACTTGTTTGCATAAACCTATCAACCAACGCATCAATATCTGTCGGTAAAATAACTAAAAATTTTGAATTAATAAAAAAATTATGCGCTTTGTCTAAATCAGAATGTAACGGATAAAGTAAATTATTTGGAAATAATTTTTGTTTCCACTCTACAATATCTTGGTAACTCTGTTTTTTGTAAGTATTTTTTTCGGCCATATCAAGAACAGGTGGAACTGTCTTATCACAAATTCCGTTACCCACTGCGCCTGCAAATCTTCTGTTAAAATGAAATAATGTAAAATTAGGCCTATCATTACTATAGGGTTCCCAAGGATTGTTGCCATTGCGTTTATAATCATACCAAGAAACATTATCACAACTGGCTAATAATCTGCCAGCAATGTGTCCTTTTGCTCCCATAGGAAAACAAATAGCAATAGAATTATTTGCGTCCATAGTACCAATAACACCCCTTTTCAAATTTTACAATATCGCCTGTTGCAAACCAGTCATCATATACACAAATATTACCTTTAACATGCAATTCGTGTCTTATTATTTTAGTATCACAATAAGCAGTATCTCCCATAATTGTATGCAAGGGCAAATCAAATGCTTGACTATCTAATTGAGTATATATCTTGTTGATTGCAATTGGTCCTATTTCACTCATCCCCCAGTTGGTAATAAATGTAGCACCTTTGTCTAGAAATTTATTAATACATTCAGCAGGCACTCTATCACTGCCACAAGCAATAATTTTATTAGACAAATCCAAATTGTTCCAGCCTTTGGTTTTTGTAATTGCTAGTGCCATACCGGGTGTCAAATGACTGTGTGTAAAATATTGTATATTACTCACCCATCTAAAAGGATTAAACTGTTCTAGATGCACGTCTGCATCTATTTCTATAGCAGGTAATGTCTGTGCAAGTAGGCCGCCTGCATGATCTAATTTACAAACAGTATAAATTTTGCTTGTGCTTGTAATCTTTTGCACATCACGTGCTACTTGATTTGCATGTTTAATTTTATCAGGGCTTTGATATATTTGTTTTGCAGGTCCTGTTGTACCGCTAGAACTTATACTAGTTCCGTTTTTTAAAATGTTTTTCAGTTCCATCTGTAATCTTCTTAGCTAATTTGTATGGCGTAAATGCAAATAACGGAGGAAATATGGCATGTATTGTACCGGTTAAAAACACTAATAGAGCTAGTATGTTAAAGTACATTGCATAATAAAAGTGCTTAAAATAGCCTGTTTTTATCTTTTTTAAATGATTCCATTCAATCATATCTATTCCTAATTTCAAAATACTTTGTTTTGTTCAATTTCCACACACTTTGATTTGTGTAAAATATTTCTTCGTCTCCAATATAATCAACCATGCCACCTTTTGCCATTTGTACAAAACTTTTGTGAATTCTATTCATTCTTCCACTTGCATCATTGCTTACATTAGTAGTTATATAGATAGGCGCACCTTCTACATATTTTATTTGTAAAGGTAACTGATCTGCTACACAATAACTTTGCATCTGATATCTATTTAAACAGTTTACTGGTTTAGTTTGTATCTGGGCTCCTCTAAATAAAGCCCTATAACCTTCCTTAAATTTGTGACATCCTGACATAGAAATAATTCTATCATTTTCTATTGTGCCAAACCATGCGCCGTTTTCTAAGCACCATTCCCATTTCATTGCTATCAAACTTTTATTATTCATAAATCCCATGCCATAACAATCGCTTGTGAATGAAAGCACATTATGTAAATCTGTATCATCTATCTGTCTAGTTTCTATCATTTTTTTGTAAAGATACTTAATCCAATTTTCCTATTTACACCTTGATCTAAAAAGTTACTTGCACAGTGTATTTGAAGACTATCAAAAATTATTCCACTTCCTATAGTCCAAGGAAAATAGCTTTGAATAGACAAACCTTTAAGCCATTCATCTTTAAGATGACTTAACAATTTTGTTTTTAAATTTTGCGGAATACCATCTTCATTTAAATTATCAACATTTGTATAATCAGTCAATGGTTTGTTATAATAAATTTTAGGATCTTCTTTGCGTCCATTAAATAGTTTCACAGGACCATGATAATAATATTGGTCAAAAAATACAAGGTTAGGTATGCCATCTCCTTCAATATATAAAGGAAGTGTTATAGCTTTGTAGGTTTCAGGATAATTTGAATCATCATCATTATGAAGTATATGCGGTCTAGTTACGTCGAAAATTTGAGCAGATCTAACTTGAAAATCACCTATAGAAGATTTTAAACTTTCAACTATGTCGTCAATTATTCCCTGTCCGCACTTAACATTTAATGTTTTAGGACCTGTGTTTTTTTCTATTACATGATTACTAGAATAATAATGAGACAGTAAAAATTCAACTTTATCATTATTGATAAAATTATTAATTTGTACAGGACATGAATGTGTTGCACGTATTTTTGATATTTGTTCTATAGTTCTCATTTTAAAAATGTTCCGGATTTGTAACGTGCCAACATGTTATTATATTTTTCACCTGCAACTTTGATCCGAAATATAACTCTTTCTGTATCTATTTGTTCTGTGCTATGTAAAACTTTGCCGTCAAAAACTGTTGGGTGTTTCATGCTATAATCTAATGTATATATCTTTTTAGTTGTTGTACTTCTATCATTATCGGAACCCTCCCAAAAAGTTAAAGGTGAAAAGTTTTTCCTTGGAAGTAATGGAAGCATTATTGTGTATTCTAAATTCCTATCTAAATGTCTATCAAATTTGAAATTTGGTTCGTTAATTTGAAAACTTACGTCATTGTTGTTTGGTGAGGATAAAAAATTAAACTTACTAATAACTTCTTGAACTTCTGCATACTCGGTCATTTCTTTACCTTCGTACATTGGACTATATACTGCAAGTAATCTGCCATTGTATCCGTCTACTAATTTTTGTCTTTTGTGCATATCTCCTTTTAAAGCATACTTATATTCATTCCATTCTAATGCACAATGACGCATTTTTAAATATAGATTTGTAAGAGCTTCTATGTCGTATGTAATTTCCTCAAATACAATATGGTGTTTACCTATCAATATTCTCTCCAATCAATTTTACTATATTTGTATCAAGTATTTCATAACTTTGATTTCTTTGTATATCATAAATTTTTGTTTTTCTTATAAATTCCTTAAGAAGAAAATTATCTTTATTTTCTTCCTTTACTTGTGTAAGATACTTTATTAAACGCTTGTTACCATTTCTTTCTATAGCAAGATCTAATAAATTATTTGACAAATTTTTTACATTTAATTCGCTTTGATGATACGGTTTAATATAACATTCGAGATTCAATTCATCGTGGTAACCAATACTTTTTAAGTATCTTTCAATATTAGGTATATCAAATAAATTGTAAATGTTAAGCAATGTAGAAATATTAATTTTAAAAGTATCACTAGCATACTGTATTAATTTATTCAAGTTAATATCTATGTCGCTCCATTTACCCGGATATCTTATATATTCATAAACATTTCCATAACCGTCTATACTAATACTAAGATGACACTCTTTAAAACTTAATAATTTGTTTATAGTTTTCTTATCTAAGTTTATACCATTGGTAGTAATCTTAATTATTAATCCTTTGTTGTAATTATTTTCAATACACCAATCGAGTAATCTTATAAAATATTTTTGGTAAAACGGTTCACCACCTGTCGTTTTAAATTCTTTCAGTCCATTTTTTATCAATTTTTTACAATACTCTAATTTTTCTTCTTCTTTATAATTGTACTTTGTAATACGAACATTATGTATTCTATCTTCTTGCGGAATGTCTTTAAGTAAACTTGCTATTAAACTACTGCTAAAAGGACCGCACATCCTACAGGCTAAATTACAAGTGTTGTTAAACTTTATATCAGCAGTCAAAACTCTGTCAGGTTCTTGAGTGTAATCAATATCTTTGTAGATTTTTAAATAATTTAATCTACTACTTCCTATTCCTAGGTCTTCTTTTGCATAACAAACATTACAAACTTTAGGACGTATTCCTTTTCTCATTAAATTACGTGTTTCAATATGATTTGTTGAATATATTCCGTCATTTATATTATTGTTTTTCCATTCTCCTAAATCATTGCGTTGATCAACACGACAACAAGGCATCACAGTTGATGTAACGCTTGAACAAAAATGATTCCATAACAAAGGACATGCAGTTTCCATTAAAGTTTCCTTTTTGGTATCTTTGAATCCGCTGAACTAACACAACTTTTAGTAATACATGTCTTAGGTGTCTTAAACAGTGTAAAGCCTGTTTCTATGTTGCCAAGTGGTGCATCATGGCACGAATAGCTTCTTTTTACGCTACCGTCAGGCTCCCGTATTATTATTCCGCTGTAACCGGCGTTACATGCCCATCCTTCGAAATTATTAAAATTAAAGGCATTAAAGCGTTCTGCTTGATCCATATACCACTTTTCGCCTTTAGAGTCTTTTAGTTCTACTTGCATGTGCCAAGGTACACTTGCATCAGGTTTGTCCATTCCTGTCGGAACTTCAAACTTTGCTTTGGGACGATCTGACCATATACGTTTGCTTTCAGTGTATGCACGTTGTGGCATACCGTTGTGTAAACGTTTTAGATCCTCTGGTTTATATCCATCAACCACCCTACTAGCAGTAGGGTCTGATTGCGGCTTGAGTGTAACGTTGATTCCTTGTTCGTGGAAGAACAGGGCGTTTTCCCAATCTCTTTCAAACCAGTCTGGAACCATAACCATATTAATTGTAACTTGAACATCGTGCTCCTGACAGAAGATTAGTTTGTCTGCAAAGTCTTGCATCTTCTCTGTCGTGTTTAAGTGTTCTGTATGTAAACTTGCTGTAATACTTGCTCTATGAAACGATTTAACTTTTTCTACATATTCTTTAAACCATCGCATATTGCGACTACAGTTTGATGTCATGTGAACACTAGTGTAATTAGTATTCCTAACATCATTAGCGAGATGGTCGAGTATGTCCAAGTAACCAGGGTGAAAGGTAGGCTCACCACCGCTAAGAGAAAAATGAAAACTGTTAAAGCCATTTCCACGGGCTTGCTCCTTTATACTATCTATTGTTTTAAGACATAAGTCTGTAGGTCTATGATCTTTGCGGTCGCTTCTTGCGTAGGGCCAACAGTAGCTGCATTTGTAGTTGCAGAATCTTCCAAGCAACCAACTAACAGTAAAGAGGTCTCTATACAAGAGTGTCCTTTGTCCGACGCTAACAATGTCGTCAAACGGGATTTTTGAAAAGTCATAATTACTCCATTTTAAATCTTCATTCATAATTTATTCAACATATTGTGTTTGTTCCATACAACAAGTATTCTCTCCAAGAGATATTCATCGCTCCAGTATGTCCAACCCTTAAAATATTTTTTTAGTACTATCTCATCTCTGTTGTAATATTCAATAACGTTTTGTTTCATTTTATCATTATATTTAATACCAAGAAACTGTTCTATTTTACGTATTGTTTTCTTATCATTATGCAACCATTTTGCAATGTCAATAACTAAATTTCTACTACTGTGCTTTGGCCAACTCATTGGGACGGTACGTAAATTACGAGGTGGCATATCTTCGTGTCTGATATGAAATGATTTTACTGTTTGTAATAATTTACATCTACGTATGTAGTATGTATCCTCTGTACCTAGGCGCAACACTGGATATTTACGATAATTTCTATGGTTATGTGACCTGACTATAATCTTCTTTTTGTAAGTATTTTCGTACATAGACAACTTATCATCAGTGAAATTATCGCCCCCCCTTGTACTGTCGTTCTTTGCTTCTTCAACAGGAATATAGATATAGGCATTATTATCACGTTGTAAAAAAGAATAATAGTGAAACTTGTCTGCATTATTCTCTACAATATTTCCTATAAAGAATTCACCGTGGAACCCACCTGGATATACTACTATCATTTTAAATCTTCATTCATATATAATTATAACACCTTTTTGCCTATTTGTCAAACATGTCTTGTCATACTCATTAACTTTATAACATTTTCCCATGTTTTAGGAACGTTAACTACACAGTGTATACTGTCATTTTCCCAACTGTGTGTTCTGTGTGTCTTACGTGTGTCAACATAATATGCCCTATTTTGTTTAATAGGCTGACGCCTTCCGTCCATTTCCCACTCATATGTTTCATTATCAACCATTGGGCCAATAAAAACAACAATTCTAAATGTATCTCTAGTCAACATAGGCCAATCTTTGTGCGGCGGAAACCAGCCGCCGGCGTTCACCTTAACTAGCATAGTCCTGCCTAATGGCTGAAAGAAATCTAATAATGGATGTAAGCAAGTTAAGTCTTTGTATAGTTGGGTAGGAGTACTAAATTCGGTTTCACTTAATCTACGTCCTGCTCTTTTTCTAGCTTCAGGCATACTCAAGCTATCACTAGGACTATCACCTTCTAAGCCCATTAATAGCAATCCTTCTCGATCATTACTAATGCCTTCTCTCCTTAAATAAGGTACCCATTTATTAGAATATAGTTCTATTTCTTTTTTAAATTTTCCGTAATCAACAAGAAAATTTAAAGGTTCGAAAACTCCTAGTGCTTGTAGTTGCAATTCGCACTTAATATCATCCGGAGAGGGTTCATAATCTCCAGGGTTTCGTAACCATTTTTGGTGGTAATTACCTTGGTTGCGCCTATTAATTTGCGGCGTAAGATTAAGTTCAATTCCATCTTTATCAAAATTTTTTAAGTCTTTATCCATTTGATTTCCATTCTATCATATCTTTAACTAGATGATAATGCTCCCAATCTTTAATTTTAGGAACTTTTAAATCTGTATTGTCAGTACATCTCCATTTACTGCAACGTATAGGTTCAATAGGTAAATCAATACTACTTTTATCGTATATGTTTCCACGTTTGCCGCCTACATGACAGCTACCAATGTATATATCTCCAGGAGGTGTAACTTTTAAATGTTTAACACCTGCCCAACATAGCCAGCCTTCATAGTTGTTTTTCTTATCGTAATTCAATTCGTTGTAATGATAATCTTCGTCAACATAATCACCATGATTGTCTTGAAACCAAAACTTTAACTTTCTTTTATCTGGATCTGCTGTGCTTTTGTAAATTTGTTTTATTGCGCCTTGTTCGTTATCACCGTAATAACTAGCTTCGTTAGTTTCAATTTTTGTTACTTGTTTTTTATCAGTTATTTGATTAGGATCTTTTTTGTCTTTGAATGCAAATTTCTCCTCAGGTTGCATACCTTTTCCCTTGTCTTTTCCCGGAGGTCTAATATATCTATGTTCTATATTTGTTATGCCTGCTTGTCTATATGCTTTATCCATGCGTTCAACATTATCAAGCTGTCCGGTTTCAACCATAAATCTTAATATAAGAGTTTTTTTTGGTTCGCCTGGCTTTCGCTTTTCATTTAATTCTTGACGATATTTGTCAAGTTCAATAAATTTTTCAATGTATTCATCTATACGGTGTTCCATAAATTCAAAATGAAAACTTTGTGTAATTCCATCAACTAGATCAAATAAGTCCTTATGATATTTTAATGTACGTGAGCCGTTAGTAGTTACACTAATGTACTTGCGGCCTTTCTCTCGAATATATGCACACAGATCTAAAAATTTAGGATTTAATGTTGGTTCGCCTCCTGTGAGGCTCCATAAAACATTGTCACCTTCTTTTTCATATATTAAGTCTACTAATTTTTTCATATTCTCTAAAGGAACATGAGGGCTAGTATAGTCATGTAGATAGTCTACACAGTAACTACACGCAAAATTACAGCGTTTGCCTATGTACCAATCTACACTAAATGCTCCAGTGGGGTTAAATTTAAAATAACTTGCTACAGGGTTCAATGTGGTTCCTAATCATTATATACGTATATAAATATATTTATGACATCACAAACACTGTGTCCAATGGTCTGGAATCATCAATTTATTGACGGTACCGGAAGAGTGAAACCTTGCTGTAGGTATCAAGGATCTATTGGTCAGATAAAAGAAGACCTTAGCGAAACTTTTAATAGCAATCTTATGCAAAATTTACGCAAAGAAATGATTGCTGGAAATCGTCCGGAAGGTTGTAATCGTTGTTGGCAGGAAGAAGATAGTGGAAAGAAAAGCCTACGACAGAGATATGCACAACATAAAAAATTAGGCAGTGTAGATTTAAGTAATCCTAAAATAGAATGGCTAGAGCTTGCAATATCTAACGATTGTAATTTAATGTGCAGAATGTGCGATAGTAAATATAGTCACAAGTTATTTGACGAAGAATTAGAGTATTACGGCAAGTCACAAGCAAAAACTAAACGCACAAGTATGCCAATCGAAAGTGTGTTTCCCTATGTTCCCACACTAAAACATTTAAAAATAACAGGTGGTGAACCTTTAATCACACCCGATCATTGGAGATTATTAGATTACATTATTGAACAGGGACACGCACATCATATCTATCTTAATTATAGCACAAACAATACTGTATATCCTAAACAACACATTGTAGATCGTTGGAAAGAATTTGAATACATTGAGCTTGCTATTAGTTTAGATAGTATAATAGCTGAAGAAAATGAATATCTTAGACACGGAACAAAACATGATCAAGTACTTGTAAATATAAAGAGATTTGTCGAATTACAAAATGAAATTAATCTAACTGTCATTGCAAGACCTACTGTAACAATATTAAATGTTTACCATTTACCGGAGACACTAGAATGGTTAGATGAAAAAAATATTAAACATAATGCAACACATCTAACACATCCTAAGCATCTAAGTCTTACTGTATTGCCAACTTCTGCTAAAAAATTAATAAGTGAAAAGTTCGATGATTATAATTTTAAAAATGAAACTACTCGTAAAAGTTGTGAGTATATAAAAAATTATATGATGTCAAAAGACGATAGTAACTTACTAGCAGAATTTAAAAGACATACAGAGTTTTTAGATAAAAGTCGTAATCAAAATTTCAAAAACACGTATCCTTACTACAACCAATGTTTATAAAAAGGTTCACGCTCTAATATAGACATTCTGTTAGCAAGTGATATACTTAAAAACCATCTATTAGCTATTTTCTTAAACTTGTTTTTATTTAAGCCGTCATAATGTATGCCACCGTGTGGCACACTAGTATCAGTCAAATAAGGTATGTCTGGCTCTACAACGTTTGTCTCAAAAAATTTCTCTTTATAGTAATGAAACATTGGCATGCCTGGGTATCTTTCATTTTCCCAAGTTTTAATTTCCTGCTTTTGATGGAACCCTGCTTTTTCATTTAAATAAGGTTTAAGTTTTTGAAAATATTTTTCTTTTCTAAGTACATAGACTCTATGAATTGCTGGATCTGCAATAACAGGAATTTGCAAAGCAACTTTTCTTCCACGGTCTATATGTGTGAAAGGCAAATAAGCATCTGTAATCAAATTCATTGTTACTGTAAGATTTACATTTCTAGGAATTTCTTGAGGAATATATTTCGATATGTATTCTTCTTCTTTGACATTTAAATCAGAGCTAAAATGTAAATCACTCATAGGATTATTAAATTCTAACTTAGAATATTTTTCATACATTTCGTGTGAAAAATCTATAACTTCTTTTGGAGGGTTTGGTAATCTTAAATAATTTTTTTCCTGCATCGATCAACTTTGTATTCTATCAAGGCATAGCTCGCTAATATTTATACTTCTAGGCTGTTCAATAAGCCATTTAATAACACCAGCAACATATGCAGGCTCTAGTTTAGGCGTGCCAGGCATCTTATCGTCTTGTTTGGGTGTATGCATATTGCCTGGAGCAATATAAGTTGTTTTCCAATTAGGCGGAGAGTCACTGCTCACTGCTTGACTTAACTGTCTCATGTATGCTCTTAACGCCCTTTTTTCAACAGGGTAAATCCATTTACTTCCTTTTACTGGAGTATCTGCACTAGAACCTAATGCAATCAAATATCCACTGTGGTTATGTTGGGACCATTGTTTTGCTATAGATTCTGCAAGTAGTGTTTGTTTGAATTCGCCTAATGCACTTACAAGTAGCACAACATCATGTTCTAAGCTCATTAAAGCTACATTATCACGTACTTCATGTTTGCCTAAATTGTAGCCGGAGCTTCTACTTAAAAATGTTGCATTAGGGTATATACTGAATAAGCTCTTTGCTAATCCATAATCTTTGTTTCCTACTATAAGCATTCAAATATTTCCTCTAATATTGGTAAGTGTTTTTTATAACTTATATTTCTTATACTGTCAGATTTAAGTAAATTAGTCTTACATTTCTGTAACATTCTATAATCTGTATCTTTGCTGTAAATATAGTTTTCAATCATCGGTATTTGATCTGATTTTAGGCAGTCTGTATTTTCTATTTGTTTTAATTTTTTTATAGCAAGTTTTTTATATTTTTCGGGTAGTGTAGTTATGTTAAAATAATCAGGTCCATGCAAAATATTTGTAAATCTTAAAATATAATTATTTGTATTACAAAAGTGTATAAGCTCGTCTAAATAAAATATATTTAACACACTGATTGTAGGTGCAAAATGCGTTTCCCAAGTTGGACAACTTTTTACAAAAAGTTTTATATTTTTTTCAATTTGTTGCCAATTACTAGGATATCTTATATATTCTGCACGTATTCCTATTCCGTCTATACTTGGCATCATTAATCCTTTCGGAAAATAAGAAAGCAAATTAATAAACTTAGGATTTCCTGTTTGAAAATTACTATTAAATTCTATTGTAATATCTTCATTTAATTTATTATCTATTAAAGATTGTAAGAATTTTAGAACTCCTTTTACAACACTAGGTTCGCCTCCTGTAAAATATACTCTAGACCCTGGCTGGATTGTTTCTAATAAATGTTCTAAATCATTATCATTGTATGGTGTGGTAAGATTTTTATCTTTAGCCCAATTATACACATGCTTATAGTGATCCATATTATCTGTTGACTGTTCAACTTCTGTTTTAATAAGGCTACTACTTTTAGGATTACAGGTTATACAACCTAAATTACATTTGTTACTAAGACGTAAATCAATTAAATCATAACCTATATTTTTTAAATGCTGATTATCTAAGCTGTCTTTTTTGTATTTTGCTTTATAATTTGCAACTTCGCGCAGGCGTTTACTATTTCCGTTTGCCTTTTCATTTTTTTCACAATCCCAGCATCCAAGAGGAAATTTATCATTTAAAAAGTCCTCCTCAAGAGATTTCCATAATTTACTTGAACGATATTCTCCGATCGGTCCTATAAAGCTGTGTAGTTGGTCAAATCTACAACAAGGTCTATATCCTCCAGAAGGATCTGTTGCTATGCCATTATATATTAACGGACACATTTTAGACATATCTACCAAAGCCCCAATATCTTTCTTGGCAAAACCAACAGCCAGTTTCGCAGTGCTTTGAAAAATTACTAGTAAATTCTTCGCAACTTCTAGTTAGCGGAAAAAGTGTATCCATAACATCAAACGTATTATATAATTCAGCAACACCTTTTTTATCTATATTAATTAAAGGTCTATAAACTCTATTATCTAAAACTTGTTGTCTATGCTGTTCCGGAGATCTATCATCTGCTGGGCCTTTAAGCCCGAATGTATTTACAATATCTTTGGGCGGATCTCGGGTAATTCCTACATAATGACATTCAATTATATTATTTTCATACAATGACTCAACTAAATCTTGTTGTGTTGATGCGTAGGTGTCTGGAGTATAATTCCTTGCGGTTTGGTGCTGTTCAAAAATATCACCAAATACTTCTTTACAATGTGTTACTACTTGCTTGGCAAACTGTTCTTGGTAATCTTTACCTTCGTGATTAACTGTTATAGGAATTATTTTTGCACCAGTGTTATTCTCTGTAACATACTTAGACAACATATATAAAACTATGGCGCTGTCGGCGCCTCCTGAAATTTTCATTCCAATTTTAGTTTTCTTAGTATCAAAGATAATATCTTGTTGTGTGTTTTTTACTATCATAGGTTTACTCTCTTTGTGTTTTTTCCGTATCCGCTACTAAATTCAAATTTGTTTCCGCAAGTCCTTCCACATGTATATATTCGTTTGTACTTGTTGCTTTGATTATTCCAGGATCTATCTAGATACGTAGCAAAAAATTCATGTTCTAAAACCTTCCAGCCATGCTTACGCATGTCGTTAAAATCATCTCCGTATAGTTTATACAGATTATCAAAACTTTGTCTTTGTGGATTATTGGGACCAAAGTATGCAGGAGCACCCATCCAAGTACACGGCCAAAGTTTCATCTCCATATCAATAAACACACTTTGTTGTTGTTTATATTTGCATACAATAGGAGTTTGTTGTATATATTCGTCAAAACTATTATGTGTATTTTGTATTTTTTGCATGTCTTTTTGATTGTGGTTATTTTTTTTATCTTTAATTACAGTGCCTTTTTTAGTTTCTACTTGAGCTTGCTGTTGTTCAGCAAAGCGTCCTGTGTATTTTGCATTAAACTGTTTGAATCCCATGTCGGTTGCCATCTGTTTTGCATCGTCGATTTGATGATAGTTATGTTTAAATTCAATAAAATACCAACGTGCATTACCGCCGGCATCTATAAATGCTTTTGCGTTTTCAATTATTTTTTTAAAATTACTATTTACTCTGTACAAATGATTTGTGTCTTCTAATCCATCTATACTAAAGTTAACGGTAATGCGATCACTTTTTTGTGCAAGATCACGCCACCATTCTTTTGATCTAGCACTGCCATTTACGGCCATTTTAAATTCTTTCACACCCTTACTTAAACTATAATCTATGCTATCATCTAATGTAGGGCTTGCAAGACTATCACCAAAGTTGCCGCAATGGAATAATTTAATTGTGTCAGGCTCAAACGGTTCTAGTATAATTTTATAATCGTCTACTGTTGTATCACTAATTGGCATGTAAGGATTTAATTCTGTTTGACTTCCGTGAAATCTAGCACATTGAGGACAGGCAAGTTGACACCTGCTGGTATGATCCATTTGTATGGTTTTAATTTGATCGATATCAAGAAACATCTATACACTCACATTTTAGATTTTTATAAATTTGCTTCACATCACATATTGCATTCCATCTATATGCACCAAATTTAATATATGGGCCGCCGCCTGCAACAAAAATTTCGCCTTCAATTTTTTTTGAATAAGGTTGACCATCAAATACAAATTCTACAATTACACAATCATTTTTGATTTCGATTTTTGCATCAATATGAAGTTTGCCTGTATAAGCTCCTACAGGCAAAGATTCGTTATAAGAGGTAATAATTAATATTTGTCCTTTATCTACTCGTATTGCAACAGGTGGTCTACCGCCTCTACGATTATCATGAATTTGAAATAAATGAAAAACTTCTGCATGTATTGTTTCGTCGCTGTATGTTTCGATACCAGCAGACCAAACATAATTTCCTGTCTTTAAAACATCAGATTTAATTTCTTGTCTTTCCTTATATTCGTATGTTCCTTGTATCGGAGTATCGTCTCCTGGGCACAATCCTACATCACCCTTTTTGAGGTTGAACTCAAAATAATCTTTTTCTTGTATCCATCCTTCTACGCCGCAATCAGACTTGAACATTTTCCGTGTCCTTTAGCAATTCATATAACTCCGGAATAGATTCTTCAATACTGTGGCCACGAATTTTATCTAATTTTCTAGTAGCTTTCCAAAACATAGGCAAGGCTTGACTAAAATCTTTAGCATACATATAATCTACATATTGATCTAATAAGCCTACTGCATCTCTGCGACTAGCCTCTTTACGTGCTTCTGTAAAATCACTTTCATCTATTATTTTTAACAGTCTTGGTTTGTAATCTTCGTACTTTTGTTTGATATGATCCTTTGCCCATCCAGGTAGCATACGTATATTGTAAAACTTTGGACCATGTAATGGGTGAGGTGTAATAATAGGACGCCACTCGTCGTCATTTACACGCGGTATCTTGTTTAGTAATATCCATTCCATAAATTCTGGAAAGTGTAAAACGTTGAACACATTAATAGTTGCTGCAATCCATACTTTAAAGTTACCTTCTGCTTGGCTTACCTTAAGTAGGTTTTCGTGAATTTTATCAAATCTACTAGGTGGCCGCATATAATACTGTAAATCACCTACACCGTCAATACTTGCACCTAAATTAACTTGTTTAAAATGCTTCCAAATATCCCAAGCACGTTGCGGTATGTTTGTCATATTAGTATTGTATTCTACAATAATATTTTTTGCACAGCCTTGATCAACACATTTTTGTAAGAATTCATAATGCCTGTCGATCATTAACGGTTCGCCGCCTACAATATATAGTTTGCGTATTTGGTCAATGTTGTCATCCATTTGTATCCAATAATGATCGCTTTCGTGCCAATCATATAAATTTGTTTCAGGTTCGTATTTGCCTTTGTCATTTTTAATAAGTTTGACTTTGCCATGACTGTCTTTATAACTATCGCCCCATAGTTTAACTTGATCTTCATACCACATACTACTGTCAGTAGGTCCGCACATTCTACATTTTAAATTACATAAGTTACCGAAACGAACATCATAAAAACTACAATTTATTTCATCTTCTTCTATTGTGCCATCTGCCGCTGTTTTAGATAATAAATCTTCCCAACTAAATTCACCGCGTTCTATCCAAATTTTGTTTTCGTAATCAATACGAGCGTTCATTCCAGATTCCATTTCTGTTTGACAACGAACACACTCAGGATGCCACTTACCTTCCATCATATACTTGCGTATTTCTTTTGATAATTCGCTATTACGTACTTTCTTAAGGTCAGCTGTACGAGCATTATATTCTTTTCCGTCCTCATCACGTAATATACCACCTGTTGGTCCGTGCTGTGCTTGACAGCAAACACGAATGTCTCCGTTTGCTCTAAGGCTTTGGCTCATCCATGGTACAGGACACAATGTTTCTAATTTACTCATTTAAGTACTCCAAGTGCGGAAATGTTTTCCAATAATCTACGTTTCTTAATTCATTTAATTTTAAATAATAATCACGGGCTTTTTTATTTAAGTCGTCATCAATACGTGTTTCAGCAGATAGAGCTTTTATTAAACCTTGTATTGTTTTAGTTTCTCTTTTTTTGTGTTTGCTAGTATTACATAACCAACTACGTTCAATAAACTCTTTTAGATCAGCAATTTCTTTTTCTCTATATTCTATAGGCACAAGTTCATGACGCATCCATTCTTTACCACGTACACTAGTAAATCCTAAATGAAAACGTTCATTGTTAGTACGGTTACACATATCATCAAAATATTCTAGCATAGGTACTAGTCCTACACAATTTAGAGCTTGTAAACAAGTTTGTGTTACCATATCCCATTCACTATGTAAATTATTTGAATTTTCAATGCTAGTTATAACACTATCCCAATTGGTGTGGTAACGTATTAGTTCGTCTTTTTCTTGTCCGGAGTCAATACTAAAACGTAGTAAGCCGCCTTTAAAATGATTCAACAGATCCACTATTTCATCTGTTATCAATGTTGCATTAGTGCTTATATCGAGACTAATATTTTTTGCATAATCTGTTTTAGCAATACTCCAAATAAAGTCAATACTGTGTCTATCAGCAAATACTTCTCCACCCCTAAACTCCATATATAATACGTGTTCGAGATTAGTCATTATTTGTTCTTTAAAAAATTTGCTTTGACTTAAATATTCTTCGCCTGAACGTTTGGCAATATCTAAACTACCTTGCATCTGTCCAGTCATTTTATTGCCCCATTTATTGTACTCTTTGTACATCATACTACTGAGATTAGGTGAACACATAACACAACTTAGGTTACATTTAGTGCTAAGTCTTACTTCCCACCATTGCGGCATTACATCTACATACCCATTTGCATCATAATACTTTTGTAAGTGCGGTTTTACACGTTCAAAAAATCTTTTATTTTTACCAGTACGCTTACTTCCAAATCCGCTGTTTTCCATTCTATAACAGAATTCACAGTTACTAAGTTTTTCTCCGTTAAGCATTTTCATACGAAAGTCTTTCATAAAGGGACCATTCCATAAGTCCTCTATCTTGTCTTTGCTTAAATTATATACATCAGTGTCACTAGAATAAGTATCCGAAGAAATTTCGTCCAAAGTCATATTTTTAGGAATACCATAGTCAATACCTTCAATACTACAACAGACTCTAGCATCACCTTTTCCTCTAGTGTTTAATTGTACAAAAGGAACAATACAAAAATGTTCGTCTTTTATCTTCACAATATATCCTTAAGTATAGGAAATGCTTTTGGAAATTTTTCTGTCCAGCCTCTGCGTTCGTTAATTAGGTTTAGATATTCTTTTGTTTCCGGTAGCCTAGCACTCCAGTCTTCTGAATTCATAAACTTGATAATACCTTTGAAACGTTTTATCCCGTATGGTGCATTTAGCCATTGTTCTTTAGTAATGCCTGCTTCTTCTACACCAGTAAACAAACGCCAATTTTCTTCCATCCACGGAAAAAATTCATTTTCATATTTGTCTGTAATCTCTTTTTTGATATGGGCAGGAAGTACTTTTACATTTAACTGTGGGGGCCAATATGCAAAATGCATGTTTATGCCGCCAGCTCCTAAGGGCCATTTGTTTAATTTTTTAAATCCTTGCTCAACTTTCCATTTTACAAACTCTGGTATATAGGCTACATTAAGTGCCATAATTGTAGTTGCAGTTGTAACTTCTACTTGCGGTGCTGTATTATCTAGCATGTGGAACACACGTTCTTGATGTTCCCAAGTACTAGGATAACGTATATAGTCGTTTTGTTCACCGTAGGCATCTATACTGTAATGAAAGCGTACACGTTTAAATTGTGCCCATAGATCAAACAAATCATCACGCCATTCTACAGCATTTGAATTGTATCGTAGTTCCATATTCTTAGCATGGCCACGTTTAATACATTCTTCAAGCAATTCATAATGTTCGTCAATAATTAAACTTTCACCGCCTGCGAAATATAGCTGGTACATGTGCGGAATTTGATCCATAAGATCGTTCCAAAATCTAGGATTGTTTTTATGCCAATTGTAACTTGCTCCGTCATTACGACCTTTGTTTGTCCATTGACTTGTGTTAGCAAGTTTTTCGTTTTTCATTTGAGGAGTAATTGCTTTCCAGTCTTTGATCCAACCTGTACTATCATGTGGCGAACACATAACACACGCTAATTGGCACTTACTTCCTAATCTAAGGTCTATATAGCGTATCTTAGGAGGAATACTACCATCTACCTTAGTTTCATCTACCAACTGCTGTAGGTCGTATCTACGACCCCAATATTCGGTTTCCCAGTTTCTTTTACTAAGATGACCTTGTTCTTCTTCTTTGTAACATTTTAAACAACTAGCAGGTTTTTCTCCACGCAACATCATTTTACGAACGTTACGCATATAGCCGCTATTCCAGGCTTCTTCTAATGTTGTATGATTAAAGTTAGCAGGGACGCCGTCATCATTTTTTACAATGCCAACTTCTCCACCACCTATTTTTTTATTTGAATCCGGATCTTGTACACTGCTTGCGTTTGATGTACAGCAAGTACGCATCTTTCCGTCTGGTCTACTGCTTAGATGCATCCATGGTAATGCACAGAAAGTTTCTGATGGTAATGTTTTATCGTTCATATTGTACTTATTTGAACTGTTCTGCAAAAGGATCGAACTCGGATCCGCACTTTGTTGCACAAACTTTTAATTTACCATCTCCACAACTTGGCTTTGCCCAACTTTCTTGTATACGATCAAATATTCCTGTATCAAAAACTTTACCTAAACCGTTACGAGCATCTAGTGCTTTTTTATCTACAAAGTTCCATATCTGTTCTACTTTAGGATCTTTATGCCACCACTTATACATACGTCCAGCTGTCCAACAACAAGGTAATGCTAGTCCTTCTGCTGTGATAAACAAACTGTTTTCTTTTTTAACTTTACAAATGATAGGAGCCGCATCATAATATGCGTCCATGCTACCGTATTTCTTGAGGATAGTTTTTTGCTTGGTAAGTGCTTTGTTTTGATACTTCGTGTCTGGCTTTTTAAGCTCTGCTGTATCTTTGCCTTTGCGGTCTTTGGCTTGGTGTTTTTCTTTTTTGTTTGTATTTGCATCTACAAATCTTCCTGTTTTCTTTTTCATAAACTTTTCACACCCCCACTTGTTAGCAAGTGCTTCTGCTTCGTCAACTTGGTGCTGGTTATGTTCAAATATTAAGTAGTCCCAACGAGCTCTGCCTCCTGCATTTATAAATGCTTGCATGTTGCGTTCTACATTGTCCCAAACAACACCTTGACGATATATATGGTTAGTATCGCGTAAACCATCAACGCTAAAAATAACAGCCCCCATGCGACCAAAAGTTGTTGCCAAATCTTTCCACCATTCTTCATTCTTTGCGCCTCCATTTGTATTCATGCTTAACCACATGTTAGGATTGTGTTGTCTAAAGTATTTGAATATTTCTAGTGTGTCTCGAGCAACAATAGGATCACCTAAGTTACCACACATATACATTGTGTCTAATTGTTTTATAAAGGAGGCAGTAAATATGTCTTTGCAGTCTTTAAGTGACAATTCATCTAAATTAATGTGTGGATTAATACCTTCGCCATTCATATTACGATCACACATAGGACATGATGCTTGACAGTTTTGCGTGACTTCAAGATGAATTGTTTTTATATCTTCAAGTGAGTACATCTTCTCTCCACTTAGGTATTCTTATATCAGGAACACAATCACAATATTCGTTTTCACATATTATGCTTTCCATTTTTTTAATTTTTTTATCTTTAATATTTCCTAAAAGATGTTTTTTAGCTGTGCTGCATTGTGCTCCATAAACATTCCCGTCGTGCCAAACTATTAATCTTTTACTTCCTGCCTCGCATCTCCAACCTTTAAATTTATTTTGTTTGTTAGTAATGAGTGTGTTTGCATAGGTAACTGGATAATGCTTATCATCTATTAAAAAATGTGTTGATACATCTAATCTCTTGTGTTTATTTTTTGCGTACCTAAAGTTTTTTATAAAATCTAAATCACCTTCGTCATAGGAAATTACTTCACCGTTAGTCCACCAATTTGTAATGGGTTTGACCATAACATTAATACTTACATTAGATTCTACTATTTTGTTAATCATATCTTTTGCTTCGGGTATTTTATCTTTATCAAATAGTATTAATGCAGTTGTTACACATTTTTCTGCACATAACCTAGAAACTTCAATAATATGTTCTGGTGTTGCAAATTCTAAATGTACACTTATTGATACTCTCTTAATATCAGTTTCATCTAAAAACTTTTTCCACCAACGTAATGTTCTACTGCCGTTAGTAACAATTTCTGTCCTCCAGCTCTTATCTAATCCATTAATAAAATTTGATAATCCAGGCCAAAGTGTAGGTTCACCGCCACTGAGTACAAGTAACTTTTTGTTAGAATTAATATCAGTATGAACAAAATTCCAAAATTCTAAAGACTCTTCTACATCTGGAAATCCGCTAGTTCTATCATAATGCATAGGATGGCAATATGCACACTTGTAATTACACACATCACTTAATACCCATTCAGCATTCAGTGTTTCAGGTAAATCATTAGTAACTTTTTTCATTGTCTTTCCACTTAGGTATTCTTATGTCTGGTAAGCATGTGCAGTACTTAGTATTACAAATTACAGGATCATTAGGAATATGATAACTATCATCATATATATTTCCTATATTCATAGATTTTGCAGTACTACATTGTGCAAGACTTATATCTCCGTTGTGCCAGATAACTACTCTAGTCTTACCTAATGCACATTTCCAACCTTTAAAATTATGTCTGTTTTGAGATACTAGTTCGAGCCCATAGGAATAATGTTTCTTCTCACCATCAACAATCAAGTGTGTAGGAATTCCTTGTGCAATATTAATTCTAGAGGTATGATGTTTAAATGATTTTATAAATTGTTTTTGCTCGTCAGTGTATTCTTGTGATAACCCGTCTAGTCCTCTAATAGGTTTTACAAATATACTACACTCTAATTCTTTGAATTTGTCTGCATAGTCTTGAATAAGGTGAAAGTTTTTTTGATCAGCCATTAAAAGCAAGGTTAAATTCGTACGCTTGTGTAATAGTTTTCCTACATTAAAAATATGTTCTAAACTTGCAAATTCTAAATGTGTACTAATTGCAACCCTTGCAAGATTATCATAATTATCTAATAGTTTGCTCCACCATTTTAGTGTTCTAGATCCGTTAGTTGTTAACTGTGTATAATAGTTCTGGTCTAGTTCATTTAAAAAAGGAATTAGTTTCGGCCATACGGTAGGTTCACCTCCTGTAAGGTTAAGTAACTTCGGACCTGGTTGTACTTCTTTATGTAAATAATCAAAAAACTCTAACGCTTTATAATAATCAGGTTGCCCCGAACTTCCGCCGTATAGATCCTCCTGACAGTAACTACATTTGTAATTACAAACATTACTTACTACCCATTCAATATTCATACCATCTGGGTTATCAGGAAATATACTTTTCATTCAGATACTAACTTTACCTCTTTGCCAGGTCCTGCACGACTTGGCAAATCGCCATACTGTTCTATGTACCAATTGATTACAGCTATATACCAATTTTGACTATTATGGTGGGCTTGTTTATTAAATTGATGTATGTTATTATTAGTCGCTTGTATAGTGCTTAGTGCTCTTGCACTTTCTACTTGCAATTCTCTAAGTGTTAAATTACTTACGTCCAATTAACATAAACCTTGTGTATTTTTCTAAGGGTAACTCTCCTGCAAAGTATACTTCACTAAGCGGAGCCATTTGCTCAAAATGTAAACTATCCTTTACACAGTTTACATGTTCTTCTATACTATAGTAATTATTACTTTGTAATACAACTAGCTTACCGTCTGGAATCTTAGCAAACCATTCGTCAAAGTTTGCTATGTGTTCACAACTTGTATTAATAATAGTGTCTGGAGAATCTTTACATTGTTCTACGTCGCCGTTGCCTTTAATTGTTGTATAGATATCTACAATATAGTTGATGTCCATAATGTCTTTAGTTTGTGCTTTGAAGCGCCAGTCATCTTTTAGATGTTGATTGAAAGTTTCTGCAATTTTCCATACACTGTCATCTATATCAAAGCTACGTATCTTATCAAACTTTATGTTTGCTTCACTAAGCATAGGTACAATTGTTGCATACCAACCTGCACATAAAAATATTGTGCCAAGATCAACATCTAAGTCTGTTAATGTATTAACTAACCATTTTTTACTTTTTATCTGCCCGCGACTAAAACAGTCCATATCTATATTTTGATCTTGTAATTTTTTAAGGGCTGGCACAAACAAACTGTTTGTGTACTTTTCTAACAATCTCCATAGTGCATTTTTGTCATGCTGTAGTAGCTTAAACTCGTCTCGGAGTTCAGGCAACAGCCTAGACATGCTGTATAAATTTTGTTCCATTACTGCTTTACGTAGGTCTTCATTATTAGCCATTTTGAATATACTACTAACGTCTTTATCATTGTATAATCTTCTAACATTAGACAATCCTTCATACATATATTCAAAACGGTCAAGCAAATCTACTATTTCTTCCGCTTTTGTTTCTGTATCTGCTATTGTTTCTTGCGGATAAGCAATGTCAAACTGTTGCTCGAGCCAATCAAAATCATTTATTAACCGAAGGTCAGCCCCGCTAGAAAGGCCAAACTCCATACCAGCGGCAGCGCCTGCCAAACTATATTCGCCAAATGGTCTATCGTGTCCCACGGTTGTCCAAGTTTTAAGTCTTTCATCTGTTTCTCCTGTTTTTTGTCTGTCAATAACTTTTGCACTTAGTTTAGCACACTCACGGAATGCACTTTTCCAAGTTTCAAATGGTCCAGTGTTAAATGCTGTAATGTTGCTTACAACTTTGATAGGTTTAAAATGCCTGCTTATACTTGTGGTCATGTCAGGACGCGATGTATCCATATCAAGTGTTGCTTGTCTTGGGAACAATTTAATGCCACCATAACCATATTCTAAATCGTTTATGGGATTACGGCTGCGCCACACTTTTACAAAGTGCTTTTCCTTTTGAGGCGCAACATAATCAAAGTGGAAGTCGTCTGCTATGACAGCATCTCCGTCTACTATCCATATAAGATCAGTGTTACACAATTTTGCTGCTTCAATATGTGCTTGATGTATACCCTTTACACCGTCAACACGCTTTGCTCTTGGAAATCTGTCTAACAGTGCTTGATAATTTTCTTCTGCATTAGGCTCGTGATATGTAATCATTACAATATCATATTCCTCACTCTGTTGCGGCTTTGTATAATCTTCGAGAACACGCTTTGGAGGAGTGTAAAGACTTTTAAAGAACTTGCTTTGTTCTGCTTCATATGGATCTACAGGAATATCTAATGCTGTTTCATGCCGTAGTGTTTCGGCTATCCCCATAATTTCATAACGCAACATATCTTCATCTATTGTACTATATTGTTCCTGCCACATACGGTTAAGTGTTTCAAAGTCACGTACATCTACATAGTTCCAATCAGTACACAGTGTTTTGTATGCGCCTTCTCTTGCACCATATATTGCCCATTGGCCGTTTTCGACATCCATACCAACAGTTTGCCATATGCGTAGCCTGTCTAGATTCTTTTTTGGTATACGGTTAACATCATCTGTACGCAATCCTTCAAGTAAACACATCTTTACACCTTCACGGAAGCCTGCTCGCCACGCTTGCTGCGGTGTTGCATTGTTGTGTACTGTGCTGTACGTTTTGTTTATCTGTAGATACTCTAAGTTCCAGCAAAAATCTACTTGGCTCTGTATGTCATCTGGATCTGCTTTTTCGTGTGTACGCATATTCAGCACAACATCTTTAGGCCAGCACTTTATACCACCATTACCGTATGTAAGTCCGTTGATAATATTGTATCCGCTCCAGCTTATAACACGGTTGTCAAGATCAATGTCATCACGGAAGTATAGTTCTTGCATAATAAATTCTGGATTAATTTGATTATCGCCGTCTACTGTGATAAATCTATCTGTTTCACTTAATTCTGCACAGGCTTTGTGTGCGGCGTCTGATCCTTCTACACCATGTACACGTTTTGCCCACGGAACTTTTGTAAGTAAATCTGCATAATTTTTTTCAGCATTGGGCTCATCATATGACAGATAGATAACATCGTAATCAATAATCTTCAATTTGTTCTCCGTTATATACATGTTCTATATGACTGTTGTGTGTAAGAATATTAAAATCTTCGTCAGTAATGTTTGTACTTATCACCAATTGTTGTTGTGTGGCAAATTCTTTAAGATTAATTTGGAAACTATCTAGCAAAATAAATCTATTACTACTTCTTACAATATAATATTCTTTTATATAATCTGTTCTGCTAAGTTCATTGCAGGTGTCTTTATCTATAAAATTATTTGCAATAAGACTTGATTTATTTTTAACAAATTGTATACTGTTTTCTTGTTGTTTAGATGTTTTAAATATTGTTGTATAAGGGTGTTTGTAGTCCAACGTAGGTTGATAATCTATAGGAACAATATTGAAAGTTCCTTTTACTTTTACATCTTCTTGCAGTTTATATTCATTAAAATTTAATTCTCCTGTCAGAAACTTTTGTACATCCTCGTAAGATTTTGTTACATAATTTTGATTAGAATTATTTTGTTCGTTGGAAATGCCTAAAATATTTTTACTGTCTAGATCAAAGTATATATAAAACATTAAACTTTTTCCTCTAACCATTTTAACACATCATTTGTTAAAAATTCGTCTTCTACATAATGTAACACTCCTGATTGTTTGTAACCATTTATAATTACAGAATCATCTAAATCTACAGAAAGAATATCGGTCCATTTTGCAGGGGTATAAGTAAAATTTTGTACATGAGGTTTCATATGTGTAAAGGAAAGTAAACTATCATTATGCAATGTGTCTCCTTGGTTGTCTAATATTTTTAAAGCTATTGCTGCACAAACATCTACACTACACCAATTTTGTAATTTATTAGGTGCATACTGTTTATAAAAAATCTTCCAATGCCTCATTATTAGATCCAACAATACAAAAAATGCATGGGTATTATTACATTTTGAAAATTGATACATTCCTGTATAAACATTAGGTAAGTTGTTAGCATCAAACGTTTTTCTATAATATCTATTTGTTATTAATTCATTTCTATATGTTTTTACACTGTTAGTAAAAACTAGTTCATGACAGTTATTCCAAATATAATCAATATTTTCAAGCACTAGCATATCTACATCAAATACTATTGTATTTCTGTATGGGGTTACATAATAAACTTTCCAACGATTTTCAATCTTCCAGTTATTGTGGGACATATCACTCCATGGTATTGGAATAATTTTATCAAATACATCATAAGGAACTTCGTCATTAGTGACTAAACTGATGTTTGTGTTAGGAGAATAAGCAAGTATACTTAATGCTAATGCATATGCCTGTCTTACATAATTTGTATCAGCATTATTTTGTGCTACTAAACAAACACCGTTACCCATTTGTAAACTCCTTGTCTATAAAAGAATTCAAACTAAATTTATTCATTACATGTGTAGTAGCATCTTTTATTTTAACAGCAGTATAATCATTATCTTTATGAGTTAATAATTTAATTGTATTATCTTTTACATCTAATAGAATGTCTCTATCAGAAGACACCCACATATCACTAGGAATGGTATTAGGCCAACTGCAATCTTCTACAAATCCTCGCATTGTATGAATTGCTATACTAAAAGCAAAATCATTCCTAAACTTTCTTTCTGTAATGCTGTAAATTAATCTATAGTAATCATAATTTTCTTTAATGTGTTGAACAAAATTAAATATTGTTTCCGACGTTTTACTTTTTGTAAAATATAAAATAGTTGCCCAATACATAGGTATAGTAGTGTCGCTTATCCTGTCTAAATCAGGATGAGATTTATTTTGATTTACTAAATTATAGTCCTTTGCAATCATAAAATCATCGGTAGACTCAAAACACCTTAAAAGTTTATCGTTACTAATTAATAAGTCTGTATCTATAACAAGTGTTTTATCGAAAATAGAAAGAGCAAAAGCACTATCACGAGCACCATTTTTCCATTGTAATATTTTGTTGAAATGTATACCGTCATAAAATTTTTTACTTGTGCTTTTTGGAGAAGGTGAAAATGTAACTTCATCAATATATTTTGTATAAAAAGGATACGTATCCTGTATGTAGTCAACAGAATCTGTTATCAATTGTACTGGAAGTCCTAGATATGTTTTTATTCGCTTTGCACAATATATCGCTTGTTTTATATAATCTATATCTGCATTGTTAAAAGCAAATAGTATTACTCCATTGGTCATATATTGATTAGTCCCTCAACAGATCGATTCTTTTTTATATCATCATAGTCTTTAGCATATTTTCTACTAGCAAATATATACACACCTACAACGTCTCTCATAAATTCTTTAGGATCGTTGATTGTTACTGGAGTTTCATTATCATCTATAATAACTACCTGTTCTTGATCGGTTTCTATAAGAACAGACAATAAATTTATTAATTGTGTGGATACAGTAAACTTATGTCCGTAGGCATAATGAATAAGATTATCTTTGTATTGTTTGAGAAAAATACGCTTTTGGTTATTTTGTGTTTCTAAAAAATTAGAAAATTCTAGAGCTTTTTCTAGTCGTTCGTCCATAGGATCTCCTTGTGTATACTATTATAGTATATACTAAAACTACTAGTTTGTCAAGTATTATTTGATTATAAGTTGGATGTATTTGTGTATGTAGGAGTTGCAACTGAGACATTAGATCCCGTTGCTCTAAGCTGTTGTATAGTGCTTGTAAGTGTTCCGCTTACATTTTCGTCTTGTGGTCCGCCTGCTGGGCCTGCTCCTACGATAGGTTGCTGATCGCCTAGATCGTTATCTTGGAAATCAACGTTAAATCTTAACACTGATGAACTGTCTTGTCTAGCTTGAATTCTATACAGGTTTTCTGCATATACGCCAGATCCTGATTTGGAAAAAATTGTTTGGTAAGATCCAGTCAAATCTGAATTTCCTATACTTGATCCTGAACCTGATCCAGTTGACGTAGTTTGTGTATGGTTCATTTTGATTGTACCCATGGCAGTCAATAATGCTGTCCAGTCGTTGTTTTTGGAATTGGATGCCCCTGATCTGCTTGCACTAAATCTTATTTCCCCGCCTGAGTTAAAGAAGTGTCTTCTAGCGTTTGCACTAGAAAATGTCACAGTAAACGTGTGATTTACTGTACCACCTCCGCCTCCACCCCAAGGTGTTGTTCTTGAACTATTTGTTGCAGCTTCTGCAGAGCTGTTACCAGCATCAATTAATAATTTATTTGTTTCTATCGTACTAACTGCTGCATCGTAGTCGTTGAAACCTTCTGTTGTAACATTTAGTGAAGCTAAATCAGTTCCACTAGCATCTGCGCCGATAATTTGTCCAACAGCAATATTACCTATAGCAGCATTAGTTCCTGATTGGTGATTATTTGCTTTATTTAAATCTGTGCGTAGGTTATCAAATTGTGCAGCAGTAATTGTGTCTCCTGCTGATACTTGGGCACTTGCTAGAGCCTGTCCATATCCATCAGTACCCGAACCGGTTCCCATAATGGTGTTTATTCTACTTTGTAAACCATTATATTGTGCTGCTGTAACTGTATCACCGTCGGTAACTGCCATAATTTACTATTCCTCTATCAGTACTACTATATTTATGCTACACTAAACTGCAACTTCTATAGTTTTGACTCCAGCATCGTCGCTGTCTTCTAAACTTTTTCCTACTACACAATGCGGACTAGGATGAGCACTGTCAGCTTTCAGAGATGTTGCCGTTCCTGGTACCGGTCCTGTAACTAATATATCACCTTTTCTAACAATACCTTCTACTTTACAAGGTACACGCCCTTTAAGTGCTATAGCAACACCTTCAATAGTGTTATTCATTAAATGTGCTGGATTTGTTGATACAACACCTGCTAGTCTTGTGTCACAAAATGTTTTGCATTCTGTTACTTCTGCTTCACCGCCAAATACCACTACAGTACCCGGTTCGTAATCTGCGTCTGATGTATATTTTTCAGCCAAGTCAGCAAACTGTGCCGAAGTAGCAGTTCCATTAAAAACGTTTGCTGTAATGTCACCTGTGCCGTCTCTGGCTGCTATTGTATTATTAGTAGCACTTGTTGAAGCACTACGTGAAACACCGCTAACTTCAAGTTTTTGTGAATCTGTTGCTGTTCCGCTAAAAGTAGTTGCATATATTGTGCTAAATCCTGCTGTAGCTGAACCAATATTTACAGTTTCAACTCCTGTCCAGGTTGCTACATTACTATATCCTGGTAATATTGCATCTGCTGTTAGTCTTAAAGGCATCTTCTGTGCCGCACTTGAATTTTGAACTTGGAAATATGTTTGTGTTCCTTGTTCGTTTGCAATCAATCCTTTATTATCGTCTACAATTTTAATTGCTAAGTCATTTG
>Ga0181379_1000187_pt1 | contig 31393 bp, 28 predicted proteins | sample 2SPOviralmetaG_FD_130115 | JGI IMG/M metagenome (GOLD analysis project Ga0181379, IMG submission 130115) | Marine viral communities from the oligotrophic San Pedro Time Series (SPOT) site, San Pedro Channel, CA, USA - 2 SPOT_SRF_2009-07-10 | ecosystem: Environmental > Aquatic > Marine > Strait... | reverse complement strand
TTGACCTTGATGATGTTTTGATGACCAATACCAATGACGTTCGATGACATCAACACCGAGTAGTGGGCTTCTGCTGAAACGAAGACCGCCATGCGTTGTCCATCAAACCCGGTCTTGGTTGAGCCGGGCAGGACGTGCTCCCTCGCACACAACATACCGAGCATGTTTCCGTTGGACCCACCGGTGGTGAACGTCCCGAAACCATCGGGGAAGCCAACGATTTCATTCATCCGCTTCACAAGGGTTTGTTCAATCAGCGTGCCCATTGGAGAAAGTTCGTAGGTGTACATCGAATTGTTGGTCGTTGCAGCGATGATTTCTCCTGCAAGTGCTGGAAGAGAAAGGCCACCCCAGAGAGGGTTCATGAACTCAGATCTGTTGGTCTTCACGCTGTTTGAGATGTAGGTGTCCAGGTCATCAAGAACACCGTCAACTCCATTTCCCTCAAGCGGCAGAGAAAGGTCGAACGTTTTTCTCATGCTCTCGAGGGACAAAGGAGGCGATACGCGCTCCTCAACTTCCTTGGATTCAATGAATTCCACAACCCGTCGTGCGACCTCGTCAAGGAAAGTGGTCGTATCCATGCAGCCATGCCTCGTCGCGTGCCGCTTATGAGTCTGTGTGTGGAAAAGAATGTGCATGCCTCGGGGAAGGGGGGTTGAACAGCGTCATCGCAGGGCTTGCCGTCTGGAGATTGAGTGAATTCAATGAAACTTACCAATTGTCAATTTTTTATTACCCACTGTGAATAAATGAAATACTGCGCAGCATATAATTTGGATGCAGATGGATATGGCCCGTGAATATGTTCGGATTATTCGCTAAGATCCCATGCCTGAACCCAACACAGAGAATCAAGGCCAAATTTGGAAAAATGCGACAGTTTCGACATCTGTATGCCTTCTTTCAGGCGATTTTTTAATTCACGATGCATAATTTCGTAGTAATATTGAATAGACCAAGCCTCTTCACAGAGTCATGCTTGGACACCTTGGAGGAAAATGGATGTTGCGTCTTCACCAGCAACTTGCAAAAGAATTGCGAAGCAGTGGATGGTCTCAAATGGACATTGCAAAGGCTACTGGATCAACCCAAAGCACGGTTTCCCGTCAAATCATGAAACCCCCCGCAAAATTAGGAGCGACCGCTGATGAAACCACCGTCGACGGATGGGCCAAAGAATTGGCTCAATCATTGGACCAATTTGGCTCAGATGCAAACATTGTCCGCCAACGTCTGGTGTTTGAATTCCAATTTGCGGGAAATCAAACCCTTCGATATGACAAAACATTCACTGGATTGAATCTCGATGACGACCAGGCCTCTCGGGCCATGCTTCGTCGCCTTGAGTGGGCAACCGGCCGATTGGACCTGCGTCGTTTGACAAATTACATGCCTGCCGTCGGAATGAACATCGCTGCATGCCTCCCCCAAGCGACTTCTGCAGACAATGTCGCAGCCTATCCTGGGCGAATGACCCTTGTCGACAGGGTCCTTCGTCGGCACGAGACCCCAGAATATGGAGCATCCACCCATCTGTCCAAGGTGTTGCTCCAAGCAAAGGCCATCGATGAGGAGAAATGTGCAATTTTGAACATCAGACCTCCGACTCTGGAAGGCATGGTCGACCAAGGAGACATCAACTACATTTCAGATGAGTTGGATTACAAACTTGGCTTTGCCTCAAAGGGACAACTTGAGGACCATGACGGACGCCTGGACATCATCTTGGATGAAGGAGCGTTTGGCTGGGAGCCATCCTTGTACATTTTAGCACCAAACCCCATGGATCTCATCGACCGGACACATGCGATCATCGACGCCATGAACACGGAGTGAGAACCATGCGAGGAACTTTCATTGCCACCATTCTCATCATTGTGCTCCCCCTGAGCGGATGCCTGGGTAACCTCAGCGAAATAAGCGATGTTGAAACATCTGACACCTGTTCAATCGTTGAACCCGGCAGGACCTCAGATGGGACCTTACGCCTCTTAACCTACGATATCGCCGCTTTTTCCGACGAAATGTTTGCGGCGTTCACCAATCAAACCGGCTATGGCATTGAGGTCATTCGTGCCGACGATGCCGGCGGAATTCTCGAGACCATGCTACAAACCCAACAAGCCCCTCAAGCGGACTTGGCAGTAGGACTGGACAACACCTACCTCCAAACTGCGATTGATTTCTGCCTGTTGGAGGAGCACGCCGTGAACACCTCGACGATTGACGATGCTGCTTTGCAGCCGTATGACGGCCCCCTTGCCGTTCCATTTGACCGCGGAGATGTTTGCCTCAATTACGATGAAGAAACAGTTGATGGCACCAACCTCACCGCACCTGTAAGTTTGTGGAATTTGACAGAAGATGAGTGGAAAGGAAAAACTGCGTTCCCCTCTCCGCTCACGTCTTCACCAGGCAGGGCTTTCATGGTCGCCACCATTGATTATTTTGAAAACGATGACGACAATACGACCGACGCATTCGATTGGTGGAAAGCCATGGCTGAAAACGATGCCACCTTGACGACCGGATGGACCGAAGCCTACGAGATCCATTACACTGGAGGATATGGTGAATGGGTGGAGGGCCATATTGGGAACGCAGCACTTACGGTATCCTATTGCCATTCACCGGGTGTTGAGGCGTTTTACAGCGGCAATTGGACCAAATCAACGTCCCTCACGCTTCCCAAATCCACCTTTCACCAAGTTGAGTACGCTGGGGTCATCAACGGTGCCGCTGAACCGGAGGCTGCCAATGCGTTCATCGCCTATTTGCTCACAGAAGACATCAATCGCAACATGCCTGAAAACAACTTGATGCAGTCTGTTTTAACCAATGCTTCGTGGCCAGAAACCGATGGCTATCGATACCATACTGATGTTCCATCCCTGAACGCTGAGATCTCGATTGAACGTATTTCAAACGAGATGGATGCATGGTTGTCGGATTGGGCCAAGGCCACTGCCTGAGCGTGGTCGAATGGTCAAGTCGGAACGGTTTCGCCTTGCGGGAGTCCCCTACGCCCATTGGATGGCGGTTGTAGCCGTCATCGCATTAGGAGTCGTCCCGCTGACCCTATCGCTCCTTCGTTTGTGGGCCGTCACAGGCATCACTCCGTGGGAGGCTTTGGCTAAAGTTCACCAGCACCCCGGAGCCATGGAAGCCCTCCAATTTTCGTTCTTTGAAGCGATGGCATCCATGGTGTTCACTGTTATCATTGGGCTGCCCTTGGCCTGGGCCTTCGGACGATATCAGTGGAAGCACTTGAGAATGAAACGGGCTCTGTTGTTCCTCCCGTTTGTGACACCACCTGTCGTGGCTGCTGTGGGGTTCCTTGCTTTGTTTTCACCCGATGGAATCGTTCATCGAATTGGGTTCGACTTCCGAGGTCAAACCGGATTCTTTGAGTGGATCTCAACCGCAACGGGATGGTCAAATCCAGGCCACTTCCTCGCTCTTGTTCTCGCCCATGTTTGGTTCAACCTCTCACTCATCATTCGATTCGTGGAGCCAGTTGTGGCGCAAATCGACCCGACTTGGGAGGAACAACTTACCCTGTTACCTGCGGGTCAATCGCGATGGGGTCGCATTCGGCACCTGTGGGCCCCACTGTTGGGGCCAGCCACCATGGTGGCGGCCACATACACATTTTTCTTCAGCTTCACCTCGTTTGCTATGGTGAAGTGGTTGGCCCCTTCCTCCAACACCCTTGAATCCTTATTGGGTGAAATGGGCGGTACGGCAGGCATCGCTGGCTATCGAGTAGAAACAAGCCTCGCGGTGCTAGGAATTGCCACCCTCCAAATGATTCTGATGCTCATCATGCTCATCATGGCAGGACGTTTTGAACGACGGCACAGCCAAGTTCTTTCACTCCACCAAGAAATCAAGAATCGTGAGCGCCACGGAAGGCCATCGAGAGCATGGAGATGGTTCATCAACGGCACGCTTCTGTTGCTGCTCGCCCCCTTGCTCTCGGTCGTTATCGCCTCGTTCCGAGTTCGAACGGCCAATCCTTCGGGAGGTGCATCGCAGTGGACCATGGAGGGTTGGAGGCGTGCTTGGGCTGGTGATTTTTCGACCGTGCCCGTTGCAGATGCCCTGACGAATTCGCTCACGTATGCAGGCATGACGCTTATCGTGGCCTTGCCGTTGGGTTATGCTGTGGCCTCGTGTTTGGTGACCTTACGCAGCAGAGGCCATCGCAAAGCCGCTGGGCTGTTGGATTCCTTGTGCATGCTGCCTTTGTCCATGTCCGCAGTCATGGTGGGCCTCGGAATGGTGGTTGGAATACTGCGATGGTTCCCCCCGATGTTTTCATTCCCTTACCTCCCAGTCGTGCCCCATATCATGCTGGTGCTGCCTTTTGTGATCCGATTGATGGTGCCAGCCATTGAACGAATAGACCCAATGTATGCCGAGCAAGCATCGCTCCTGCCATTGAGTGGATTGGCCTTTTGGTGGCACTCCAGAGGTTCGTTTTTGCTCGTCCCTGCCACCATGGCAGCCTCTCTATGCCTCGCTTTTTCACTCGGCGAGTTCGGCGCCACGTTCCTCATTGTCCGGGTTGGGTCGTGGGATTCCCTTTCGATTCTTGTCGATCAAGTCGCATCTCGACCTAAATTCGACCCGTATGTCTTCCCGACAGCCATGGCTCTCGCCACCATTTTGATGGTCGTGACGTTACTGGTGCTATCCCTCAACGAGCGAGCCCGAACATGGAGGTCCAGACATGACCTTTGAAATTCGACATGCTGCGGTCCAACTCGGCGACTGGATGGCTTTTGAGGACCTTGATCTCGCCGTTGAAACCGGAGAAATCGTCTCGATCCTTGGGCCGAGTGGCTGTGGAAAAACGACCTTGCTCCGTGCATGCTGCGGGCTTCAAACATTGACAAACGGCGAACGGCATCTTGACGGAACGTCTCTTGAAAACGCCACCATCGTCCCAGAAATCACCATGTTGTTTCAACAACCTGTGCTCTACCCTCACCTCAACGTAGCGCAAAACATCATGCTTGGCGCTTCAAAAGACCTTGGAAAAGCGGCCACCAATGAACGGGTTGACAAGGTGTTGGCCGCCGTTGGTTTGGACGAGTTCCACCTCAGAGGTGTCGCCGGATTGTCCGGAGGAGAAGCACAACGTGTGGCTTTTGGAAGAGCCTTGATGCAAGAACCAAAAGTGATTCTTTTGGATGAGCCATTTGCTTCTGTAGATGTTAAACGCCGTTTGGAACTGGCAAAGATGACACGGAAGCATCTGAAGGAACGAAACATCACGACCATTCATGTCACTCACGATCAAAAGGAAGCGGAACTCATGGCTGACCGAATCGTACAGTGGGAGTTGTTGGTTCCACAACGAGATTCCGAAAAAACAAACCAAGGTGAAACCATTTGACCGAGCAACTGAAACCAACCGCTTGGAGGTTCATGGACCGTTTCTTTAACGAACGCCAAGCTTGGTCCCGATTGAGGTACACGGCATTCTTAGTCGCACTCTTTTGCCTTCTGGCAGCGTTGCCGTATTGGCTCACCAACCAAATTGCAGCCTGGCGTGATGTCTCCGTCGGAAGCATCGAAATATGGCTTGATCGAGAAATCCCCTACAGCGAATGGTCCATTTGGTTCTACATCGCCTATTATCTCTACATCCCCGCACTGGCGTGGTTGGGGGCTGCTGCTCACCGAAGGGAGGAGGCGCTGGTTTTCTTCCAACGTTTCGTCGTCATATCGTGGATTCCATACATGATTTTCATTTTCCTACCAATCGAGGTAACCCTGCGGGACCAAGTGGTCTACGGCGATGGATTCTACCGCTGGTTCATGACGGACCTCCACTCGGCTGATCCGCCTTTCAATTCGTGGCCTTCGCTTCACGTCTTTCAGAGTTTCATGATGTTGCTAGCAGCCCGGGCATGGTTGATGAAGGATGGAAGATGGACCCCAACGGTGGCTACAGCCGGGTGGCTTACCACGGCCTTGATTTGGTATTCCACTGTAGGGATTAAGCAGCACTACCTGTTTGACATCTTCTCTGGACTCGTGTTTACTGCAACAATGTGGCACCTGTGGGTGCGGCACAGCATCAACCAAACAGGGCATTGACTGCTTCGGCATTGGTGAGGTAAATCGTCAAACCGACACCTGCCATGATCATCATCCAAGAGCCAATCATCTTGATGTGTCCAGTTGCTCGGCGCAAGAAGTTGATCATCACTTGACGGCCCATGCCAACCAGCATGGTGACGGCGACCATCAAAATAAGCAAACCAACCATGAGCCCAGCGATGCCAAAGCCAATAGCGGATGTGCCCAAGGTGCTGAGGAACACGACAAATGGCAACACTGCAGCAGCAGTACAGTCAATTGACGCTGCTGCATAACCGATGCCATAGAGGTACATGTTTCGTCGAGGAGTGAAGGTTTCGTCCGCCTCTGTTGTGCTGTACTTGTCCACCCAATTTTGGACGAATCCCATCACGTGAGAAGTGATCCCAAGCAACATCATCGAACCCAAAACAATTAGGAGAAGCGCGATGAAAATGGCAATGTAGTGAATAATTCCAGATTTGGCGAAGGCTTCACCCATGAGCAAAGCGACAATACCGATGACACCAAAGAAGGTCCACATCCCCAAGCCTGACAAGATGCCGATGTTGAATGAACTGGGCATACGAGTTTTCAACTTCCCTTCCTCAATGAGTTCGTCTTCTCGAGCCCCTAATGAGAGGTAGTAGGATATGAATCCAGGCAGAACTGGGAACGCACATGGTGAGAAATAGACCAAAATTGAGAGAATAAGGCCGAGGACAAAGATGGCTGTGAAAGAGGTCGAGGGTTCCTCCCAACCAATGCGAGAACCCATGGTCTCTGAAACATTCGAAGACAACGCAGACTCCAAGGTCGAATCGAACTTTTCCCACTTATCGGCAGGTGTGCCGGTGGCTTGCTGCGCGATGATGTAGCCTTCCTCGTCAATGATCAGCACCACCGGTATTTGTCCAGTTCCTCCAGTGGTGAACAAGCGAACAGGGTCGGTCGTGCCTCCGTCTTCAAGTACCGCAGCATCAACTGAGCCGAAGCCTGTTGGATACAATGGCACGGTGTACTCCCCGCCATCCTCGCTAAGGTATTCGACCGATTCGCTGTACCACGCACCATAGGCGAAGATTTTGAGAGATCTTCCGGATTCTTCTGCAGTTTCTTGCCATTCATCCATATGTTCTTCGATGTGCTCTTGGACAAGGTGGCAGTTGCTGCAGTCTCGCGCCATGAGGTCAAGAATGATGATGCTGCCACGATGTTCGTTGAGATGGAACCATCCGGTCTCGTTCACCAATCCCGCTTCAACATCCGAGCGGTTCAGCGATTCAAAGACCAAGTCGGGAATTGGAGCGGGTTCAGCATCGGATTGGAACAATTCATCCATGCTGTCAAACATGGATAAAGCTGCAAAGGAGATGGTTCCAAACATGACCACGGCAATAACAAACGCTTGCCACGTGTCTTTTTGCTTGAAGACACTAAAATCAGCTTGTTCAAGCAACCCCATGCATTATACTGAGCGCGGGTCGTTGAAGAATGTAGCCCTCAAAGTCCCTCAAGTCATCACTGGGGTTTTGGCTTCTGGAAGTTGACAAGTATTACGCCCCATCAAGGTGTTGAACGGACAGTAGCCAAACGCTGAGGTCAATACTCCCCAAAGGCCAACTAAAAGGAAGAGGACTTCAATTTGGACCGTGGCCAAAAAATCAACCACCACCACGCTCGTACCGAACATTGCACGCATGATTCGCTCCTTTCCGCCGACGTTCATATGGGTAAATCTTCTAATTTCGCATATAATGGGTTGTATTTGTTGATTTTACACCGTGATGGCTGTGAACCCCAATTGAATTCAACATTGCCAGAGGTTGTGATGGTGGGCTCGGCCGGAATTGAACCGGCGCAATCGAACTTCATGATGACAATCGGGTTGTTCGATGCTGGCTCAATTCAGCCATAAATCTCAATGGTGGGCTCGGCCGGAATTGAACCGGCGATCTTCGCCATGTGAAGGCGACGTCATAACCCCTAGACCACGAGCCCCTAGGTAAACCGCCGACCCGCCCCGCGGGTATAAGCCATACCGTGGTCAACGGTGCTGGTTAAGGTGCACCACGCCGACCTCAAGCCTTTCGTGAGTGGGATGAACTTCAACAAGCATGACTGGAACTTCAAGAATGTCTGATAATTCTTCGGCCAGCGAGAGTGGAAGTTCAATTCGCTGATGCGCCGCATCATAACGAAGCCAACCCTCAGCCATGCCCAAAGCGTCTCGCAATTCGTTCATGTCATCTGCGGCATCTTCGAGGTTTGTCGGTATGGCTCCGAACATGATGGTGTCGTCATCGCTGAGCACCTCGTATGGACGAAGCGTTGCTTGACCACGTCGCTTGAAACGGTTGCGAAGTTGGCCAGCATCCTTGTATTTCGCCGTACAGAATTTGAGATGATAGGGATGGTTTTCTGCTGCTTCTTTGAGTCGAAGAGCCAACTCAGCAGAACCCTCGGCAGCGGCGGTGATGCCCCCGCTTAGATTGAAGCCTCGAACATCCATGTTCTCCTGATTGCCAACGGTGATCTCCAGTTCATTGAGGTTGAGAAAGCTCACAGGAACAGTCGCCAGTTCATCGAGAAGCGCCATCAGTTCTGTTTCTTTGTCCGGCTCGCACGGCAATTCAACTCCAACTTCTATCCCAGCATCGGCGCAGGCTTCCATGGTCTTTCGGTATTTTTTGGTGGTTCCATCAAGCAAATGAAAACGGATTTCGTCAAGTCCCGCAGCGCCAAAATCACGAGCCCGCTCTGGGTTAAATGGAATTGATGTGTAAACGTGAACATGGTGTTCCGGACCAAACGCATCTTTGAGTTGCACAACGGCCTCCAGGGTTTTCTCAAGGTCCAGCATAGGATCACCGCCAGTGATTCCGGTGCCAGTCGCATTCATCGCTCTCCCTTCCTCAATCACTTCGTCCCACGATGTGCATCGGCGTTCATTGGCGAACATGTCGGGCGTTTCACGTCGGTTTTCTGACAGAGGACAATAATCACAACCCCAGTGACATTTTCCGGTCACAAAGAGCACGAGTTTGCTGCCCTGTTGGCATTGAACACACCCTTCTGCTTCTCCTTCTTCAGCAGGAAGAATTTCTGTGGCCATGGTCAACGTGCGCATCATTCATCCTCCTGTTGCATCTTGGCTTGCACCAATAACCACCGATGAAATCGACGGTCCAAGGTTAATTCAGGGTGAAAAGTGACACCCATTCGTTGGCCGTCCATGACGCCAACGATTTCTTCACCGAGCAAAGCGATGGGCGTGCATGAGACCTGTTGTTCATCGAAACGTGGTGCTCGGATGAAAACACCCGGAAAACCATCCTCACGAACCTTGGCTGCTTGCGAAGAGACCTCGAGCGGTTGATGTGAAAACCGGTCACGGCCGACAGGACTTGCCTGTTGAAATGATGCCTCAGGCATGTCAATGTCGACGTGGACGAGGGCTTCGAAAGAATCCCGCTGACGCCCCCAAGCGTTTCGGCTGATGCCCGCTGCGAGGTAGGGTTCACGACCATGTTCTGGAGCCGCCATGAGGATGGCTCCCGCACAGGTACCGAGAACTGGGCGTTGGGGGTGAGCGTCCATCCAGTCAAAAACAGCCTCAAGCAACGATTCGTGCTGGCTTGCGATGCGCATGGTGGTGGATTCCCCGCCCGGCAAAACGAGGGCGTCAAGCGAGGCATCGACGTGAGAACTCCTCCGGCATTCGACGACTTCCACATCCATGCCGAGTTCTGTAGACGCCCCTCGAATGGCTTCAGCGTGTTCATGGCGAGCGCCTTGAAGCATAGCCAAACCCACACGGAGCATGCCCACGCCTCCATGCCCTTCCCTATCAGTCCAACGCCTATTCCAAGAGACAACGAGGGAATCACAGCATGCAATTCAAAGACCGCCATCGAACCCCCCCTACCATGACCCACACAGGTGACTGCTTTCTCGTCCCGGGTCCCGTTCGTATGAACGACGCCTGCCTTCAAGCAATGGCGACACCGGTCATGACCGCACGAGGACCGGAATTCCGAGAAGTGATGGCCAAACTCAATTCGGGCCTGCGTTATGCATTCAACCTCAGTCCATCTGTACCTGAAATGAAAAACGAATCGTGGACCGGCGAAGACGGATACAAGGTGGTCGTCGTTTCCGGGAGCGGAACAGCAGCGATGGAAATGGTGATTGCCAATCGATTCCGAAACAACGACTTGGTTCTCGTCCCCACCAATGGGAAATTTGGCGAGCGGGTGGCTGATATTTGCCGTCAATTTTGCAATGTCAAGCATCTCCAGTACGAGTGGGGCCGTTCATTTGACCTCTATGAATTGGAACAGCAGTTGGAGCGTGGTTGTTACGAGGCTCTTCTCATCTGCCATAACGAAACCAGCAGCGGCATCACCCAGGACGCTGAGGCCATCGCAGAGATGTGTGAACGCCACAACGTATCCTTCATCCTCGATGGAATCACCTCGGTCGGAGGCATGCCCGTCCACCCGGCCAAATGGAATGCGGAAGCCGTCGTTATGGGCGCTCAAAAGTGCACGGCCGGACCATCTGGCATCGCAGCCATCGCCGTGAGCCAGCATTGTGTTGAACGAATCCAAGCCATCCACCTCCAAGGGGATGCCAATCCGAGATACTACCTCGACATGATCTCAGCGCTCAAGAAAGGAGGCGATGACCAAACCCCTTGGACACCAGCCATCAACCTTGCAATGGGATGGAGTGCAGCCCTTGATCATCTCAAAGAAGAGACCAACGAGGGCCGCTGGGAACGGTGCACTCGTATGGCAAGCGGCGTGAGGGCATTGTTCACGGACCTTGGATTCATGCTGCTAGCAGATGACGGGCAGCGGAGCAATTCAGTCACCGCCATCATGTATCCCGAAGGCATCGATGATGCATGGCGAAGCGCTCTCAAGGACACCTATAACACGCAAGTCATTGGCGCACAAGACCATCTGAAGGGGAAAATGTTCAGAGTGGGTTCCATGGGAGAAACGCCTGTTTCAGAAATGATTGAAGGCTGCAAACGCATGATCTCCTGCTTCAAGGATTTCGGGATGGACCTTCCTGATGTTGATGTTGATGCCTATTTCGGTTGAGGCGAGAAGATGAATCGTTGCATTGTGTTGGGACGCTTCCAACCGTTCCACCTGGGCCATGCCGGTCTTGTTGAAGCGGCGATAGAACATGCGAAGGGTGGACCTGTCATCGTCGCCATTGGCTCAGCACAGGCTGGTTGGGAAGCCAACAATCCATGGACAGCCGATGAACGCCAAGCCATGATTGAGGCGTGGGCAAAAGAGCAACAGTACGAAATTGACATCGTACAAATCGAAGACATCAACGACCCACCGAATTGGGTTGCACACGCTACACAAGTCCATGGAGAAGGGATGCTCGTGACCTCCGACGGCCCGACGAAAGCGTTGTATTTGGACGCAGGATGGAACGTAGTGGACGTTCAGTTAAGCAACCGGGAAGCCCTCGAGGGTTGGCGTGTTCGACAGAGCATTCGAATGCTTTCAACAGTGATGGACGACGATGCCACGAGGGAGGTTTTGCGAGGAAGCGTGCCGCATGGCGTCATTGAATGGCTCATCACAGAGGACGCGATGTTCCGATGTTCAACGTTTGAGACCGGCGTCCATGCTGGATGAATTCAATCCGATGCTACGACGACACGGGCGACAAGAATGACCTTGGATTTGTACATGTACCCCTGTTCGAGGACATCCACGACCATACCGCTTGGGAAGGCATCGCTGGCTGGAATGGTTGTAATGGCTTCCATTTTTGAAGGGTCGAAGGTGGCTCCTTTGGCTTCGATAGGAGATACACCGTCTGCTTGGAGTTCATGCCACATCTTGTTTCGCAACAAACGAAGACCTTGAGCAACCGGCGACTGGTCATCATCCTCGATGCCGGTCATGGCTCGGTCAACATCGCCTAGAATCGTCAGCATGCGCCGGGCCAATCCCATCCCACCAAATTGAATCAATTCTGATTTCTCAGCCATCATGCGTTTTCGAACGTTTTGAATTTCAGCCTCTTTGTAGGCGATCTCTTTTTCAGCGAATTCAGCCCTCTCGATGGCAACTTCAAGCGGATCGCGCTCTTCCTCTGGCTCCTCTGATTCAGCCTCGATTTCCACGCTTGGAACCTCTTCAGCAGCCTCGACTGACGGAATTTCGTCTGCGACAGATGGCTCGTCATCAACGGGCGCTTCGGCATGTGCGTCGTCGGTCATCGTCCCTCCGGCGTGCAAGGTGGATTTTGAACCCCTCGCTCCTCAGGATTGTAAGAAGGTGAAAAGATTCCAAGCGTCATGGCCCCATTTTGCAGCAGCCAGATGCTCCCTGCCCACCACCAGTTGCAAATCCTCGTCGACACGCGCTCGGTTGACGGTATGGACCAGAGCCTTTGCTGCACGAGTGTGCGCCTCAAATGTTGGGACAATCTTCGGGTCTTTTGTCTCATCAAGGGTCTCGCCAAGAGCTTTGCGGCGATCCATCCAATCCAACACCACGCGTTCTGCAAATTCGTCGTCAGAAACACCTCCGAGACGGCTCACGGTGTCGTCCCAAACCGAGGAGGAATACAATTCGTGGATGTCTTCTGCTTCCCGACCAATAGCCGACTCCAGATAGAGGAAGGCACGACCTTCCCAAACTTCCCACTGGCCCGGGCTGGCCCATTTCATCAGGTGGAGCAACCCCTCGCACCCGTCGGACAAGTCTGTAAGAATGGTTTTCATGTTCATGGTTTCGTCGACGTGTTGTTCATCCATCCAGTCCAACAAGTCCGCCTCAGCGTCAATAGCAAACATCGTGGTCAGGACAGCGTCTTGCTCAGGCCGGAGATGGCGGAATGCACCTCCACCCATGCCCTCTTTGAGGTCGGACCAAGATTGTTCGAGCAGCAAAGAAAGCGTCGGCTTGTGGACCAAGAGTCCAATCATCTCCAAGCCCATGGCCAGCCCAATGAGCGGACCCGTTTGAGGGCATCGCCCGGACTTCCAAACAACATGCTCGGGCGTTCCCCTGCGTAAGAGCCTTCAAGAACAGCCAACCGAGCCCCGATACAGGAGGGTTGGGCTTGGCGACGATCAAAGAGCAAATCGAATTGATTCGCGCCGAGATCGATAAGACCCAGAAGAACAAGGCAACCAACGCCCACATTGGGAAGTTGAAAGCCAAAATTGCTCAACTTAAACTCAAGGAAGAAAAGACCGCAGCGCACTCAAAAGCCAGCGGTGGTGGCAAAGGGTTTGAAGTTCGAAAATCCGGGGATGCCACCGTAGCACTTGTTGGATTCCCATCAGTTGGAAAATCAACCCTCATTTCAAAAGTCACCGATGCCCATTCAGAAACCGGTGGCTATGCCTTTACCACGTTGACCTGCATTCCTGGTGTCATGGAACATCGAGGCGCTAAAATCCAGATTCTTGACCTTCCCGGGCTCATCAAAGGTGCAGCCGAAGGAAAGGGCCGTGGGCGTGAAATCCTCAACGTCATTCGGAGCGCCGACATGGTGCTGTACATCGTGGACCCGTTCCAAGACGGCCACTTCAATGTCCTGCACCGGGAATTGCACAACGCCGGTCTTCGTCTCAACGAAGTCAAACCACCTGTTTTCATCAAGCGTACCGAGCGAGGTGGAATTGAGGTCCGAAGCACCGTGGAACAAACCCACCTGACCCATGAAGAGATGGCTGACATCATTCGTTCCTTCGGATTCACATCCGCTCTTGTCACGCTCCGTGAGGATTCGACCGCTGAACAAATTGTTGATGCTCTTGCTGGCAATCGTGTGTATGAAAAAGCAGTCATCGCCGTCAACAAAATTGACATTGCCACCGATCATGACATTGCGAGAGCACGGTCAGCGCTCCCTCAACAATGGCCCATCATGAACATTTCAGCGTTCAAGGATATTGGGTTGGATGAACTCAAAGACTTCATCTATGACAATCTTGGATTCATGAGGGTCTTCCTGAAACCCCAAGGACAAGATGCTGACATGGAGGAACCTCTCATCGTCAAAGACGATTCAACCGTGAAGAACATCTGCATCAAACTGCATCGTGATTTCGTCCGTAAGTTTCGCTTCGCTCGAGTGCGAGGTCCAAGTGCAAAGTTTGACGACCAGCGGGTCGGTTTAGACCATCAACTCATGGACGGTGATGTGCTCACCATCGTTGTCAAACGGTGATCAGTTATTCGTTGCTTTCTGTTTCGACCACAAGGAGTTCAGCCTCCACAGCCTCACCCCAATACAATCCATCGTAAGGGGTGATGCGCACCGAGAGAACAGTGCCGTTGGAGAGGTTCGCACTGTAGGTGGTGGTGTTCGCGGCATAGGTGCCGTTCACATACCAGGCAACAGTGGAATTGTCCGTGCCGTTTTGGTTGTCCATGAAGAGGTATGTGGCGCTGTATTCAGGCGTCTCAGATGTGTCATCCATCGTAATGGAGGCATTGACGACCGAAGGTGTTTGATTCGTCCATTCATCCTCGGTGATGACGATGCCTGAGGGCATGTACACTGCGAATGGACTATCACCTCCGGGCAAGAGACTCTCGATGGTGTCGTTGCCTCCCCCAACCGCAGCAGTGAACCCGTTCCATACGGCAAGATGATCTTCCGTGAACACATCACCAGGTGAAGGGTCGCCAAAGACGCTCATGTTCGCTCCAAACGTCGTAGAGCCAAGATAACTCATGGTGGGGACGCCCGGATGGCTCCAAAAGAATCCGGTCGGAGCGTGTTCAACAATGCCGCTTGGCATGTAAATGGCGAAGGGACTTGCACCACCCGGTAAAAGGTCAGCAATGGTGTCGTTTCCACCACCAGGGAACATGGCACCAAAGCCGTTCCAAACCACAAGATGTTGTTCGGTGAAGACATCGCCGGCTACCGGATCGCCATAAACGCTCATGTTCGCATTGAAAGTCGTCGCCCCGAGGTAAGCCATGGTGTCAATCCCCGCTTGGGTCCAGAGGAAACCTGTTGGCTTGTATGCGACGATGCCGGCTGGCATGTAGATGGCAAACGGACTGTCTCCGCCCGGCAGCAAATTCTCAATGGTATCGTTGCCTCCGCCAGGGAAAGATGCTCCGAAACCGTTCCAAATGGACAAGTGCTGCTCTGAGAATTCATCTCCTTCGACCGGGTCACCAAACACGCTCATGTTGGCATTGAATGTGGTCGACCCAAGATAGGCCATCGTATCGATTCCTGCTTGCGTCCAAATGAAACCTGTATGGTCGCCTCCACTTGACGCGCCGCTCAACAAACTCTGAATCCATGCGTCCATTTCTTCTTGCCACCAGTTGGGCGAGATTTCCAATACGTCCTCGGCACAATCAATATTGGCTTGTGCAGTTGGGTCATAATCCGAACTGTTGCCATCGCCCAATGAGTAATACGTGATGTGGATGCAATCTGTGACTTCTTTATCGCTGCCTTCGAATGAAAAGTTCTGTGAGTAGTAGTCTTGGAACCCGTATCCAAACATGAGAACAAAAGCAACAACAAGGGCCGTGAGATAAGCCCTGAATTGGAACCCTCCGGCGACAAATATTCGAGAGGGAAGTTCGTCGAAAACAGTGTGGTGGCCGGATGCCGAGCCAGAGTCTTTGGAAGCCATTCCATTCCCACCGTCTCCCTTGGTTTTCTTGTCTGTATGAGATTCCGAGTCCACCGTGGATTCGTCATCGTTTGACGATGTATGACGGCGCACCTGTGGTGCGTCGTTTTCATCGGTTGGTGAATGATAGAGAACATCTTCTAAGCGGTTGGTTTCCTCTTCGTACTTCGCTTTGTGGTGCTCAATTATTCGATGAGCAATCTCGTTTTTTGTGCCAGATGCTGCGAGGTCCAACGCTTTGGCCATGTCGACCAACTGATCTTTTTTGAGCTTCAGCAGGTCGCTTTCAGAAGGTATCACCAGATCACCCCCGTGAGAAGTTTCAACACAAACGGAATACCGATCATGAGGTTCACGCCCAAGAGGAGTTTGCGTTCGTCTCCAGGCCAAGCCCAGGAGATGGTTTTCATCTCTTCATCCGGTTCTAGTGCATCAATCAAGTAGCGCTCCCAACCTGTGGCAAGAACCAAACCGCAAACCACGGCAAGGATGATGTCAGGTACTGGAATGATGACCTCGAGCAGGGTCGTAAAGACCGCAGCAATAGCGACCATCACGCCGAGTGCCACAATTCTGAGGACCTTTCGGTCCCTCTCAGATTCGATGGTGATGAGTCCAAACTTGACCGCATGAAGCAACGCAATCGTCGGATAGATGAGATGGAAGGTGAATCCATCACTCAACGCTGAGATGATAGCAGCATTGTCGTCAAGAGGATTTTCGTTCATATCCCACGTAGCGTATCCGGAAACATAGGCCCAGTGACGGAAAATGATCAGGGACCAGATGAACAAAATGTAGCCCGAGAAAACGGTTGCGAGGCTCATGGGGTGCTCTTTACGACTGCATTTGACCAAGTGATAGATGGACCCAATTCCAAATGCAATCATCATGAACGAAAATGTCCCGAGAATGAAAGTCATTTCAGCCAGAGTGATCATTGCATAATTGTAGCCCGCACTTGCACCGGAATAGTTGACGGTCGGAAACGTCCACCAGGCATTGCCAGAACCGTCAAGGAAACCAACTGACCGGAACACCATATTGTCCATAACGACGGCGATGGTGCCCAAGGCGAAGTATCCAGACCGCCTCAGGGAAAGGGATTTTTCGTCCTTGGCCTCGATGGGTGGAGGGAAGATGAGGAAGCGCAATCCAACACTGAAGCAAACCAAAGATGCGAGCATGATCATGACAGGCAAGAGCATTGAGTTGTAATACACATCAGCATCTAGGGAAGCGGCGCTGCGGTCGAGGTATGTGAAGAGAACAACCAGGACACCAATTGCCCCGATTTGCCATGCATTCCGGAGGAATGGAATGGGCACGAGCAGCATCAAAAACAGATGAATGTAGTAGAAATTCATCGATGATGCAAACGCCGTCACATCAATGATGAAACCGCTTACATCTGGATCTTCAATGCCTGTAGCAGGAACCAATTCTTGAAGACGGCGGAGGATGAAGTAAAGCAGCAGCCAAATAACCAATGCAGCCCCCATTTTTCGGTCCCATGAACGCTCATCGTTCAACGCCCGGAGGTGAAAATACGAGATGAAAAAGAGGATGAAGACGCTCAGGACAAGTCCGATATCATCCAAGAGTTCAAGGCCTTCGTCCATAGACTTAGATATCGTATTTCTGTTATAATATTTCCAACGGCAAAAGCACGGAGAACAACAAATCATTGACCAGAAATTGTTCTTCGTCGAAGAGGACTCAGGATTCAACCGGAATGTTGAGCGTTCGGTCGGTTTCCTCAGGATCAATGTACAACGCAGCGAGAATCACGAAGGTTTCGAGCACCGCTGCGATGTAGAAAATCGTCTGGTAGTCAAAACGAGCAGCAAAAATAGGTGCGAGTTGATAGCCGATGATCGCAGAGAAATTCATCATCGCCATATAGCCCGTGAATTGCGTCCCACCTACCTCTGCCCAAGTCACACGCATCATCAAAGAATAAGCACAAATGGAGACGATGGCCCAAAGGAAGGTGTGAACGATCCAAACGAGCATCATGAACCAGCCATCATCCCACATTGAATCGGCCATTCCCCACGTGAGGGTGGTCAATGAAGCCCCGAGGGCAGCAAACATCAGCATGGATTTCCCACCGAAGCGGCGTCCCAATTCACCTCCAGCCATAGCCCCCAACATCGTGATGACGAGAATGATGCCTCCCTTGGTAGCGTTGAATTCTTCTTGCGTCCACCCCAACTCTTGAAGGAAGAGCAACGGGAGAATCGGGATCAGGATGAAGGCCAACGAAATCACGAGGCTGACCAAAATTCCAAGTTGGGCAGATCGAACAGAAAAGGCCGTCTTGATGTTGCCCAAAATCACCTTGAAATCACGCTCTTCCTCGGCCTTCTCCACCTCTTCAACCACCTCTCCATCGTCCCACGGGAAGCGCTTCTCACCCGGTCGCTCACGCATGAATAGAGGAACCATCATGATGACGATGAGAATTGGAATTTGAATCAAAAATGCACCCTTGATTCCGACGATTCCGATGATGGTCCCTAAACCAGCACCACCGATCACGCCACCCAGCGACTTGGCCGTGAACATGTAGCTGTTGACGCGTTCAAACTCATGAGATTGAAGCACATCGACCGCCAAGGCGTCAGTGGACACATCTTGAAGCGCCGTGAAGACGTTGTAAACAAAGAACAACGCACCCAATAACGAAATGTTGTTGGTTAAATCGGGCACCATCAACATGGTGATGAGAAGAAGCACCATGCCAGTTTGGGCCAACAGAATCCATGGACGTCGTCTGCCGAGTTCTGGAATCTGGAATCGGTCAATCACAGGACCCCAGAGGAATTTGAAGGACCAAGGCAGGGTTCCAAGGGTCAGCAGGAAAGCAAGGTCTCCCGCATCAGCGCCCTCTGCTGCAAGGAAAGTGACCATGGTGACCGTGATGAAGCCCCAAGGAACACCTTGCGCCACATAGAGTGCCGAGAGCGTGATCACCCGAGCCCGATAACTGTCGACGAGGGTTTCGCCATCCGATCGAGACTCGCCCTCAAGAACCTCATCGGGCTCGTTCAAGTCAACATCCAAGTGGAATCGGTGGCGTTGTTTCGTGGAAACATAGCCAACGAGGAAGACCACGGGGAAAATCCATGCTGCAAACATGAACACTGGAATGGAACCATCTCCTACCGCCATTGAAGTCAACGCATCTCCATCTTCATTCCGAACCGTGAAATCGAGCACGAGGAGGCTGACCACGGATGCGACCTCTTCACCATCGTCGCTGTGAGAGCACAACGCTCCGTCAAATGCCTCCGCCTCAACGAGAATGTTGAGTGAATAGGCCCCAAGCGCCCGGTCGCCAAACGCCAACTGTGATTCAATCTCATCAACTGTTAACCCCTCGATCACACCCGATAGAAGGGAAGCGTTGTGCCAGGTCAAATTGACCTCGTGAGCACCTGGATTCTCACCAGAGGCGGACAACGTCCAATCGTCCTTCGTTGCGGTAGCCGATATGGTGTCTGGTTCATCTGCTTCCCCTCCGGTACAAAATCCACCATCTTCAGCTTCATCCTCCCCATAACTTAGGGAGAATACGATGCCGACAACATGGCCACCAGCGTCTTTGATCGATTCGCTCACCAGACTCGATTCAACCGACCAATCCACACCTTGATCATCTTGATAATAGGCGCTTTTGGCCTCAATTTCAAGAATCGACAAGGTTGATTCAACGGTGTAAGTTCCGCTCGCTTCGGAAGTGGATTCATTGTCGCCCAAGCAGCCCGTGAACGGCATCAAAACGACCAGCATCAACAAGAGATGGACCGGTCGCATAGCGAGAGGGTTGCAAGGGTGGCCTTCAAGATTGTTCACTGATGAGCACAACACACGAAGGTGGAATCAATCCCAAATGCCCATGTCCATGCGAGCGTCTTCGCTTGCGTGAATCTTCGGATCCCAACGTGGAGACCAAACCAAATTGATGTGAACAGATTCCAAACCGTCGGTTGAAAGGGCAGCACGGTGGGCCGCCGCCATGATTTCCGGAGCTGCAGGACATCCAGGAGACGTCAAGGTCAAGTCAACTTCAGCGTGTACACCCTCTTCTTTCTCCTCAAAGCGAACGTCGTAGACGAGCCCGAGTTCAACAATGGACAACTCCAATTCAGGATCTTCGACCTCGTCGAGTTGCCGCATAACAGATTCTTTGCTCACCATGGCCCTCACTCCATTCCTTGACGAATCTCATTCATGACTTTGTCGTACATGTTTCGGAACCCGTTTGAACGGCTGGGCGTCAGCGTATTCAACAATCCCATTTCCTCTGCAAAATCTGGTGAGATAAGAACCGCTTGTGCGGGAGCGAGGCCGTCAAGTGCTATCGTGAGCACGCCCATCAGCCCTTGAACCATGCGAGCATCTGCTGCTGAAAGGAATTGTATCCGGCCTTCTTCAAGCACGACACGCACATGGGCCTCGGATTGGCATCCTCGGACCCTTGTGATCTCCGACCATTCCCCAGAGGGAAGTTCAACGACTTCATCGGCCAACTCGAACAGCATTTCCAGGCGTTCACGCTTGTCGTCCACAGACTGGAACTCCTCGATAAGTTCCTGAAGTGGTTCGGGATACGTCATGCGAATTTCTCCACGATTTCCTTGAGTTCTGCGACCAATCCTTCTGCTTCTTCGCGAGTGTTGTACACATAGAACGATGCGCGTACCGTACCAGATATGCCAAGCCGATTGAGCAATGGTTGGGCACAGTGATGACCAGTGCGTACAGCAAAGCCACGTGCGTCGAGAAGATGGGCCATGTCTTCACTGTTGATGGTTGGGTGCAAAAAGGAAATGACCGCTGCGTCTTCCGGAGCATGTCGGCCGTAGACGGACATGCCCATTGACCGAAGTTCATCAGCGACCCAACGTGCGATGTTCACCAAACGTTTGTGTTCGGCGTCCAAATCAAAAGACTCCATCCAGTCAAGGGCCGCTGTCCATCCAATCGCTTCGGCAATTCTGGGCGTGCCAGCCTCGAATTTGTGCTCGTTGGTTTGGTAGGTTGACCCTTCGGTCGTCACGGTTTCAATCATGTCACCACCGCCCATGAACGGCTGCATTTCTTCAAACACATCTGGTTGGACCAACAGCGCTCCAATGCCGGTTGGACCACACATTTTGTGTGCGGAAAAAGCCATGAAATCAGCGCCAAACGCTTCGAAATCGACCGTTGCGTGAGGGACGCCCTGAGCAGCATCGATGAGGACACGAGCTCCGACTTTGTGGGATTGTGCGATGATCGATTCGAGAGGATTACGAACACCCAAAACGTTGGATGTATGAACCACACAAACCAATTTTGCACCGTCAAGAGCGTGTTCAAATGCATCCATGTCAAGCGTGAAGTGTTCGGTGACAGGCACATACCGAAGTTCAACATCTCGTTCTTCTGCGAGCATTTGCCAAGGGACGATGTCCGAGTGGTGTTCCATTTCAGTGAGGACGATTGCATCACCCTTCACCAGATTGGCCCGGCCCCATGCATGAGCGACGAGGTTGATGGCTTCGGTCGTCCCACTGGTGATGATCGCCTTCGATGCATTGTAGCGCTGTTTGAGTTTGGTGCGGCACGATTCATAGCCTTCAGTGGCTTCACCTGCCAAGGTATGGACCGCACGGTGGACGTTGGCATTTGATTCAGAATAGTATGAATTCATCGCGTCCAGAACGATTTGGGGTTTTTGGGTTGTAGCGGCGTTGTCGAGGTAAACAAGCGGATGGCCGTTGACCTTGCGCTGCAAGATTGGAAACTGACTCCTCAGCGTCATGGGCTCACCGCTTCAATTCACACTCGAGGTGTACCGTCAACCGGGTTCGCATCTCATCAACGAGGGTTTGGTGCTCGAGGGTGGAGAACCCGTCGTGCATGAATCCTTCAATCAATAAGGCCACCGCAGTTTCTTCATCCAAACCACGGCTCATGAGGTAGTGCAATTGGTTTGGGTCAACTGGAGCGCTTGCAGCACCGTGTGCTGCCGACACTTCATCAGCCAAAACCTCGAGTTCCGGAATGGCCTCTGCTCGGGCTTTTTCTGAAAGAAGGAGGTTCTTGAACACTTGACCGGCATCGCAATGGTTGGCGTTTTCGGCGATGGTGAGGAGGCCTGTGGCAATAGCATGGCTTTGATCGTCACAAGCAGCGTGGAGATGAAGGGAAGAATCCGTGTGAGCCACATCGTGATGAATCTCAACATGGTGGTCAACATGACGTTGCTGTGTACCGTGAACTGAAATGGCCTGGTTCAAACGTGCACCAGCCGCCGTAAACCGGGTGCGAACATCGGTCTTGCATCGAAAGCCCCCGATGGACAGCCCTGCCAACTCAAGCGATGCATCTCGCCCGAGGCTCCAGTCCTCGCAATGGAGGAGCTTGCCGTTGGCAGACAATTCATTGACCAGTCCAAAGGCCGCACGAACGTTTGGTCCGACCTGACCCGTGATGTGAATTCCAGTCCAGTCCGCATCTCCTGAAAGATGGAGGACAACCACAGTATCGTGCTTGAAGTCAAGATGGAGGTGGCCGACGGCCACGTGGCCAGATGCAACCGCACGGATGTGGACGACCTCGGCATCCTCAGCAGCGACCAGGGTGTGGGCTTGGGTTCCCAACTCGCTCAAGAACACGCGAGCGATGTCCTCGGCGTCAACGATGCGTGGGGCACCGTCAACAAGTTCACCGCCTTCAACGGTCGAAAACCGTACGGCATCCGCCTGTGGGATGTCCTCAATACGGCTTGGATGAATACGAGCCCATGGAGTGTATCGCCAGAGATGAAGCGCACGGGAGGGAATGGCCATTTCGGCGTACTTCATCCGATGGAACCCTCCATTTCCAGTTCCAACAACTTGTTGAGTTCAACAGCGTATTCCATTGGCAGTTCGCGGGTGAACGGTTCGAAAAATCCGTTGACGATGAGGCCCATGGCTTCCTCTTCGGAAAATCCACGGCTCATGAGATAGAACAACTGGTCGCCTGAGACCTTGGAAACGCTGGCTTCGTGCTCTAGGTCAGCGGTGGAGTTGCCAACTTCCATGGTCGGATAGGTGTCGGACCTCGAATCGCTGTCGAGCATGAGGGCATCGCAGACGATCTTGGAGCGGCATCCATGAGATTTGGGAGTGACTTGAAGCATGCCTCGGTACGACGAGCGTCCACCATTCTTCGAAATGGATTTTGAAAGAATGTTCGAGGTGGTGTTCGGTGCAAGGTGGTGGACCTTTGCTCCTGCATCTTGATGTTGGCCTGCGCCAGCGTAGGCCACGGAGATGATTTCTGCATGCGCCCCTTCGCCCTTGAGCAACACCGCTGGGTACTTCATGGTCAATTTGGATCCAATGTTTCCATCAACCCATTCAACGGTGGCGTTTTCATGGGCTACGCCTCGCTTGGTGACCAGATTGTAGACGTTCGCCGACCAGTTTTGGATGGTGGAATAACGGATTTTTGCGCCTTTCATAGCAATGAGTTCGACAACTGCTGAGTGAAGTGAATCGGTGGAATACGTCGGAGCAGTGCAACCCTCAACGTAGTGGATGCTGCTTCCCTCGTCCGCAATGATGAGGGTCCGCTCGAACTGACCCATGTTTTTGGCATTGATTCGGAAGTAAGCCTGCACGGGCATTTCAACGTGAACGCCTTTTGGAACGTAGATGAAGGAACCACCCGACCAAACGGCGGTGTTAAGCGCTGAGAACTTGTTATCGGAATATGGAATGACCGATCCGAAGTATTGTTTGATGATTTCAGGATGCTCCTTGAGCCCGCTGTCCATGTCGAGGAACAAAACGCCCTGCTCTTCGAGGTCTTCTCGGATGGAATGGTAGACTGCTTCGGACTCGTACTGAGCAGTGACTCCACCGAGCCACTTTTGTTCTGCTTCAGGAATGCCGAGCCGATCGAAGGTGTTCTTGATGTCGTCAGGAACATCGTCCCAGTTCTGTTCGGTGGCGTCCGATGAGCGGAGGAAATATGTGACGTTGTCAAAGTCAATGTTGTTCAGTTGGCCGCAGTTACCCCAGTCGGGCATTTCACGTTCGATGAAGTGATGGTAAGCCTTTACACGAATTTCAGTCATCCATTCAGGTTCATCTTTCAGGGCGGAAATGTCGCGAACGACTTGCTCAGAGAGCCCTTTGTCAAACCGAATGGTCGCGTTTTCTGGGTCATGGAATCCAAATCGGTAGTCGCCGACCGCTTCTCGTGCTTCATCACTCATCTTCAAACCACCTCGGAGGTCTCTAGCCACTCATATCCTTGATCTTCCAGTTTGAGAGCCAGTTCGGGGCCACCGGATTGCACAATGGCGCCGTCGATCATCACGTGGACGTGATCGGGGCGGACATGGTCAAGAAGGCGTTGGTAGTGTGTAATAATGAGGCAACCGGCTTGGGGTGCGACGGCGTTGATGCCTTTTGAGACAATGCGAAGCGCATCGATGTCCAAGCCAGAATCGGTCTCATCAAGAAGGGCCAAAGAGGGTTTCAAGAGCAGCATTTGAAGGATTTCTAATCGCTTTTTCTCCCCACCGCTGAATCCATCATTGACATACCGCGATAGAACTGATTTTTTCATTTCAAGCGTCTCCATGGCGGCATTGAGTTCCTTACGGAAGTCGCGTCCTTTCAGGGGCTCATCCCGGACCGACTGAACGGACTTCTTGAGGAAGGTGCCTACTTTGACTCCTGGAATGACTGCCGGGTATTGGAACGAGAGGAACATCCCTGCTCGTGCCCGTTCAAACACGCTCATCTCGTCGATGTTGGTGCCCATGTAGTGAATGGTTCCTTGGGTAATTTCGTACGCAGGATGACCCATGACAACGCTCGCAAGCGTTGACTTTCCGGCTCCGTTTCGGCCCATGATGACGTGAATTTCACCTCGATTGATGAGCAAATTCATTCCTCTGAGTATCGACGTACCCTCAACACTCACGTGGAGGTCCTCAACACGCAGAATTTCATCAGCCATGGTCATCCCTATCATGGCGTCTCATCACTCCTTTATCAATAGATGTAGTTCCCGAAGAACGACCTGCTACGTGCAGTGATACTGAAAAGGACACTTCACTCGATGCGAGGGTTCAAATCCACCCCCGCAAGGCAAAGGCATGGACGATGACCTGGTCGCACGCTACGCTGCTGAAGCAAAAGCAGCCATGGAGGCGGAAGCCGCCCGCCGCGTCGAGGAGTCGACAGATCCACAGGAAGAGGAACGTCTGCGCAATCTTTCCCTGGCCGGTGTTGTGAATACCGAGCACTTTGTTCCTGCCTTGCTCGCCCGTCTCGGCTCTGTTCGAGCGGCACTCGACGGGCACGGTGGCGGCATCGCCGTATCTCAATGCGCCACAGAAGACGAAGGACTTGATTTGGTACTGGACCTGACCGGTGCTTGCTTGTCTTGCGGGGCTGCGCCGGGAACATTGGAAGGTGTCAAAAACGACCTCGAGGCGGACGCTGAAATCTTGAGAATTCGATTTTCAAGTGCCCTTTTGGACACGTTTGATGACCTCGGAAGGGAGTTCATATTGGCTCACGGGAACGTTGAATTCGTGGACCTCCCGAATGGCAAGTAATCCTCAACCCCATGCGGACCTTTGAAAAAAGGCGTTTGAAAGGACCTGCTATGACCGCTTGGGGCACCAGCCGACGGGAGGACCCCGCACCCTGCCGACCTCAGGACCTAGGGCGGTTCGAAATGACCCAACGCGACGGCCGTGCCCGTCTTGGTCGCTTGCACACCGCCCATGGCGTTTTGGAAACACCAGCGTTGTTGCCGGTTGTGAATCCCAACATTCGAACCATTGAACCCCGAGTCATGTGGGACAAATACGGAATCCAGGCCTTGATCACCAATTCATACATCATTTGGAAGCATGAAGACCTACGAAAACCTGCGTCGGAGAACGGAGTTCATGCCCTTCTTGATTTCCCAGGCGTCATCATGACCGACTCAGGGACCTTCCAATCCTATGTGTATGGTGATGTCGAGGTCGGCGTCGATGAGATTGTCTCTTTCCAACGGTCCATTGGCGTGGACATCGCCACCATGTTGGATGTTTTTTCTCGTCCTGACATGAAAATGGATGAGGTGGAAGAAGCCGTAAGAGAAACCGAAGCAAGGGCTGCTGAAAGCCTAGAAGCAGCGGGAGACACGATGTTGAACGGACCGATTCAGGGAGGCCTGTTCAGGCACCTGCGGAACATCTCCGCTCAATTGATGGGCGCTCATCCGTTCTCGGTCCACCCCATTGGCGGCATCGTTCCCGTCATGGAACAACAACGCTACAAAGACTATGCAAAAATCATGATGGCCACCCTCCCGCTGCTCCCCTCGGACCGCCCAGTCCACATGTTTGGATGCGGCCATCCCATGCTTTTCCCGATGTCCATCGCCTTGGGAGCTGATTTGTTCGACTCTGCAGCGTATGCATTGTTTGCACGAGGGGGGCGGCTGCTCACACCGTGGGGTACTGAGCGCATCGACGATCTTGTTGATTGGCCGCTTCTGATGCCCTGCGTAGCAGAATGCACTCCTGCTGACGTCCGTGCGCTCCCACCAAAAGAAAAGGAAGCCATGCTAGCGCACTACAATCTTGAGGTGACGCTCGCTGAACTTGCCCGATGCAAACAAGCCGTTCGAGACGGAAAGATTTGGCAGTTGGCAGAACAACGCAGCCACCAACATCCGGCGCTCCGTGAAGCGTTCTTGTGGCTGACAACAAGTCCTGCCATCAAACGCACCCTGCGTCCAGAAAAATTCTACACCGACCGAGACGCTGCTCGGGATTCAAACGACGACCAAGGAATGTGGGAGGACGCATGGGACTGGATGGTTTGGAGCCAGCAAACGCCCAGGAGCGGTGGCGTTCTTTGGGGTGGTGATGACACCTTCTCCCGACCACACGTCCAGAAAGCGCGTCGCACCCTTCATACCCGATGGGAGGCTCAAACCGGACGAACACACGCCCTCATCTTCCATGGCATTCGTGGTCCTTTCCGAGAACGCATCGGCGAAGTCCTCGAATGGATGGCGGCACATTGCCCAACCGCACAGGCCCTCATTTTGACGCCCTTGGGACTCATTCCTGCATCCCTCGAGGACCTCAATCCCTTCGCCCACCTCGACGCCCCAGAATGGGTTCAACGTCATGAACCAGAAGATCGGTGGATCGCCACAGAACTTCAACGGCTCGGACTGCACGACCTGCCTTTTGCGACCGTATACCTAGCGGGAGATGGAATGAAACAACGGGTTGCTGCAGCCCTTGAAAAACTCGAACTCCCCGCTGAGATTCATCAACCACTCAGCGAAGACCAGAGAGCATCGTCCCGCCGCACCTTGAGATGCGACCAGGCGATCGACAAGCAAATGGTTCTGCTCAACACCAACAGAAGCGTTGCTGAAGACGTCGTCAAAGACTGCACCTTTGTCGTCAACCGTGAGGGGCGTGTCAAAAACGTCAACGATGCAAATGGAAACCATCTGCTCAGCCCTCGACTTCGAGATGGAGGACTTTCATTGGCGACCTCGGGTGCAATCGCTTTGCTTCATCACCGGGTTGAAGCATTGCCCTCCGATTGTGGAGAGACTGAATGGAGAGGCCATGCCAACAAGGGCCCTGCAGTCGTTATCGTCGAAGACGACGCCATCCCCTTTGTTCGAAAAGGGAGGAACGTCTTTCATGGATTTGTGGTTGCTTGCGACCCGTGGATGGCCCCTGGTGAAGCGTGTTTGATCACCGATCAACAGGGTCAACTGCTGGGGCACGGAGTTGCTCAGTGCACATCGACTGAAATCAGTCATTTCCGCAAAGGAATCGCTGTGAAAACCCGTGGCGGCGTTGATTGAGTTCGCACCTTCAACAAAAGGCTTCATGGGTCGCCGTCAATCACCCTAGGGCGTGAGCCCCATGAAGGATGAACCCATCATCCACACCAAGGCACTCTCCAAGTCTTACGGGCCTCATATGGCTCTTCAAGATTTGAACATCAGTATTCCACGAGGTGCCACCGGTCTTTTGGGCCAAAATGGGGCAGGGAAATCCACGTTTCTGAAAACGATTCTCGGATTGATTCAAGCCACATCGGGCGAAGGTCACGTTCTGGGCTACGACATCCGCCATCAAGGCGTAGAAATTCGACAGCGCATCGGGTACATGCCTGAATACGAAGCATTGAATCCAGAGATGGACGCTATCCACCAGGTTCGTTATTCAGGGGAACTTCTGGGAATGAATCCAGTGGTAGCGATGAACCGCGCCCATGAAGCCTTGCAGTTTGTCGGTATGGGCGAACAGAGGTACCGAGAAATCAGCAGTTTTTCCACCGGTATGAAACAGGCGACGAAACTGGCCTGCGCCATTATCCACGACCCAGACTTGCTCATTGCCGACGAACCCTCGAATGGACTGGACGCAAAGGCCCGCGAGTTCATGATTTCCACACTCAACACCATGGTCCAAGATGGAAACCGTTCGGTGTTGATGGCCAGCCACCTCATGGAGGATGTCGAACGGGTCTGTGAGAACATTATCCTGCTTCACAAAGGCACGTTGGCTGCACAGGGAAAAATTCAGGACTTGAAGGCGATTGACCGGGAGATTGAGATCCACGTGTGGGGTGGCGCGACGCCGCTGGAAGCGAAATTGACCGACCAGGGATTCCGAGTTCGCCGTGAGGGGCGAGTGATGCGTATTGCCCACACGGAAGAGGACACAACAACCCATATTTTGAGAGCCGCTGCCGAGGTTGGAGCGCAAATTCGCAGGATGCATGAATACGAAGCCTCGCTCGAAGACCTCTTCCTCGCCATCATGGACAACCTCGGATATTCAGTTAAGTCAAGCGATGACCTGCTCAAATCCCCAATTGAGGCTCGACGCATCGATGCACCAGAATCCCTCGGAGGTGGAGGTGCATGAGCGACGAACTGATGGCAGCAGAAGCCCCTGTCACCGGTCAAGGGCGCATGGATGTGGCTTGGGGAGCCAACACTGGAGACGAGACAGGAGAGGAAATTCGTGAGGCAAACACGGCCAAAAGCGGGGAGGTCTTTGAGCAGCACTACACGCCTTGGAACGGCACATTGAATCCACGCTGGATGCGAAATTGGGCGATTTTACGACACCATCTTCTTGGCATTTTCAAGAAAGGTCATCGGCCATGGACCATGCCGACACGAATTTTCATTCTTCTCGCTTTCATCGCGTCGCTTTCCGACGCAGGCATGACCTTGCTCTCGGGAGTGGTAGGGAGTGCTGAATTGCATTCTCTCTTTGGCGTCAATCGAGACAATCTCTACGGCCACGTGTTGGGATTCTTCCCGAGAAACGTCCTCTACTACCCCATCGTCGCCGCACTTCTCGTAGGCGGAGTGATCTCCGAAGACCGCCAGCACGGCACATCTGCGCTTTACTTCTCAAGACCAATTTCTCGATTTGATTACGTGGGGATGAAATTCCTCTCCGTGGCCTTGATACAATCCCTTGTGATCCTCGTCAGCTACGTCCTCTACTTCCTCGCCGAGGTGTTGGCCAACGGCCGAGGTTGGGCTTGGATGGTCGATGTGTTTCCCATGTTCCTTGCGGGTTTGTTTGCAGGAATGTTGCTTGTCATCACCTACACAAGCATCGGGTTGAGTCTTTCGAGCATCTCTACTGGACGGTTTTTCCCTGGAATCGGGCTTCTTGCCATCGTGTTTGGAACGAAGACGCTTGCAAGCATCGTCAAGAATCTGTTTGAACGGGAAATCCTGTACCTCATCTCCCCCTACGATTGTGTGGCTCATGTTGGCCAAGCCATCATCGGGACACAAACGACCTACGACCAATATTCTTGGACATATTCGCTCGTAGCCTTGGTTGGCATGAACGCCATCGCGCTTTACGTTTTGGCGACACGTGTGGCATCCATGGAGGTGACTCGCGAATGATTCCCGACATGACTCAGCAAGGCAAAGCCCCTGCACCAGCAACGCCAGCAGCCCCTCAGGCTCCCGTGGTTTATTTCCAAAATGTATCGAAATCATATGGTCGCATTCATGCACTTAGCAACATCACTCTAGGCTTGTCCGGTGGAGTCACTGGCATTCTTGGAATGAACGGTGCGGGGAAATCCACGTTGTTCAAACTCCTCATGGGCAAACTGCGTCCATCTGCTGGAGAGGTGAAACTTTTCGGGATGAACCCGTGGAAAAACCCGGCTCCATACGCGAAGGTTGGCTTTGTTCCGGAGCATGAAAAAATGCACGACTGGATGACAGCCTTGGAGTTTGTCAGCACGTTTGCCCGCCTACACGGCATGACCAGAAAGGAAGCCGAAAGTGAAGCCATGCGAGTCTTGGATTTTGTGGGCCTTTCGGATGTCGTCAACAAAGAAATCGGTCGATTCTCCAAAGGCATGCGCCAACGCACAAAAATCGCCCATGCCTTGGTCAACAATCCAGAACTCATCATTCTTGACGAGCCCCTTCAAGGATGCGATCCGCTCGCTCGAACCACCATCATGAACGTGATACGCGAGTTAGGGAAACTCGGTCGAACCGTATTGGTGAGCAGCCACATTTTGAACGAGATCGAGCGCATTACGGAACAAATCGTCATCCTTCACCAGGGGAAATTGGTGGCTCTTGGAAACCTCCATGCGATTCGGGAGCGCCTGGACCAAATCCCTCACACCATCAGAATCGTAGGGAGCGATGCACGAGCGTTAGCAAAGGACATCCTCGACCATCCAGCGGTCTATGGATTGAGTTTCCCCACCGACACTGAACTTCTCATCCAAACCTACCACTTCGGTGAGTTGCATTCCGAACTTCCGAAATTGATTGTTGACAACAACCATCGCGTGAGCGTGATCGATAATCCGGATGATGACCTTGAATCGCTGCTCAACTACCTTGCAGGAGGGAGTTCATGACCTCATCCACCGACGTCCCGAGCATCTGGAGCGGAATGGATCGCAAAGCATTGGCTGTTGCAGAATTCACCATTCGACAGCAGCGAAAACGTCTCTCAACATGGGTCGTTTTGCTCGTTGGATTTGGCGCGATGGGCGTGCTGACCATGTTCTACGTTGATGCGATGACGAGAGATTACGAGGCCATTGACAACGATGGCGACGGGTATGACTGGGACCAAGACGGGTATCCAAACGGTCAGGAACGGCTTTACGGAACCGATATTTTGGATTCCCAATCTCATCCAGGATTGCTTGACCCTCCGATTGAACCCGATGATCCGAGTCTCTGGATCAATGAGGATGACTTCGATTGGGACGCTCTTGAAGAAGGAAGTGTTGGGCAAGACGATAACGGCGACTGTGATGTTGAATCACGAACCGATTCCCAAAAGGACCGAAACGGAAACGGCATTCCCTGCGACATCCTGCTGGTCGAAGGCTACTTCGGTGAAATCACCATTCAAAGCGACGGCAACGTGGACGAAGACCCGGATGATGAAGCCTATGCGCTCGAATCCATTCATCGAAGCTTCGTCCTTGCCATAGGGAAACTCGGCGTGGTTTTTCTGATTGGTATCTTCGTGCCCCTCTTCATGGCAACTGGGTTGATTCGTCAAGAGATGACCTC
>Ga0181379_1000186_pt1 | contig 31558 bp, 42 predicted proteins | sample 2SPOviralmetaG_FD_130115 | JGI IMG/M metagenome (GOLD analysis project Ga0181379, IMG submission 130115) | Marine viral communities from the oligotrophic San Pedro Time Series (SPOT) site, San Pedro Channel, CA, USA - 2 SPOT_SRF_2009-07-10 | ecosystem: Environmental > Aquatic > Marine > Strait... | reverse complement strand
CTTCTTTGAAAGCGCCACGCAACACTGTAGTTTGTGTTAAACTACTATGAGCTCTAATACCTCTGTTCTCACAACAACCATGTGTTGCTTGAACATATACACCAACGTCATTAGAACCTGTTTGTTCCTGAATAGCATCTGCAATCATAACATTAAGTTCTTCCTGTAGTGTTCCACGCATAGCACACCATTGTGCAATACGTGTGTACTTACTAAGTCCCAATAGTTTTGGACCAGCAAGGATACCAATGTATGCAACACCTTTTACTGTTTGGTGATGATGAGAACATAGACTTGTAAGTTCACTTCTTACAACTAGCATTCCTTCATAACCATTTTCAATATAATTAGGAAATGCACTAGGATTAGGCATTTCATCATACCTACCACTCATAATTTCATTAATATACATCTTAGCCATACGCCTTGCGGTGTCTTGACTGTTAGGATCTGTTTTTGTATCAATTAACAGTGTTTGTAATACATTTTCGAAAGCAGGCACTGCTTCTTCAATAAGTGCTTGCTTATCGCCTTCTTCAAGCACAGAACTAATGTTATCATTAGCCCAATACCTAATACCTGCCTGTTTTAGTTTTGTTTTTATTTCTTCTACTTTGCTCATTTATTCTCTCCGAGTTTATGACGAGGATGTCATTTTGTAAAAAGTATACGCTGATTTAACAATTTCGTCAAGTGACATACTTGGTTGCCAAATCATACGCTGTTGTGTCAAATACATATCAGCAACCAAGTAATCTGGGTCGCCTTCTCTTCTAGGACCAATTTCATATTTTACAGTTAAATCTGTATTCTCTTCAATTGCTCTTATTATGTCCATGTTACTGTAGCCTTCACCATTTCCAATATTAAAAATATCACAAGTTGATGATCTACTTGTGCGCTTTACTGCATTATGCACCGCACCTGCAACATCATATACATGAACGTAATCTCTAACACATGTTCCATCTGGTGTATCAAAGTCATTACCATATAATGTAAACGTTTCACCTGCCATTGCACTTTCTATAATACGTGCAATAATATGTGTTGCATCTTTTTCTTGTCCTAATCTATTATGTGCGCCTGCTACATTAAATAGTCTCAGGCTAACACTATTTAGGCCGTATGCTTTATGATAATCTGCAAGCATGATTTCTGTCATGCGCTTGCTCCATCCATAAGGATTCATTGGAGTATTGTTATCATCTATTTTGCAAATGCCATCTTTGGGATTACCGTAACAGGCCGCACTGCTGATAAAAACAAAACGTTTTACATCTTGTGCTACACATGCACTTAACAGTTCCTGTGTTCCATGAACATTATTTTTATAATATTGTCCAGGATTTTTTACACTTGGTCCTACTAAACTTGTAGCCGCACAATGAACTACGCAATCAATATCCAATAATAAATGTTGAATATCGTCGTAGTCTCCTTCGTGCGATTCATCATACCAGCCATGTTTACATGGATTACGATCAACTGCTACTACTTCATAGTTTTGATCACGTGTCATTAGTTTGTGACAAACAACACTACCCACATAGCCTGCGGCACCTGTTACTAGTATCTTCATTAGTCTTTTAGCTTTCCGTTAAGATAACGTAAAAGAACACCATATGCTGGAAGGAACACAATCAGTCCTACGACAATTTTTGTAAGTGTATTGTTAAACGCTACACCTGCTACCCATGGTGCCGGATAAAATGCTGTGTAGAAAAATGCATATGTATCAATAATGTTTGCCGCAACAGTTGAAATTGCTGGCGCCGCCCACCATGCAGATGAACGTTCTCTAATTGCTTGAAATACATATACATCAAGCATTGTACCAATTGCGTATGCTGTACCTGATGCTAAACCTACTCTATAAGCATGTTCATCACCTAATGCTAATAGCACTAGCACAGAAGCAACAATTGCTGGAATAATAGCCATTGCTACCACAGCTCGTCCTGCTTCTTTACCAACCATTCTTACTGTAAGGTCAGTTGCAATTACGACAATTGGAAATGTAAATGCCGCCGCTGCCAACGGAAATGATCCAAACAAGGGCAAGTCTGCTCCTGGAAATACATCAAATCTGATGGTTACTAGATAGTTTGATAAAGCAATAACTGCTGTATGCAAAATAACTAGGTTTCTTACAAGTGTCTTATCGACACCTTCTAATAGTCTCCCTAACATATTTTTCTCCTTATGTTTAATATTTAGATGACGCAACATGATCACGATACCTATTACCACTACGCAACCATTTGTTTGCACGATAATCTTGTAACATGATATCAATCATACGATCGATAGTTCCATCATTCCAATCTGAAATCTTACCCATATTTTCATTTGGTGCGGTAAGACCTTTCATGATTTTTTTAATTGCATTTTCCTTACTCCAAGGAACATACAATCTTGTGTAATCATTTGCAAACGTTTCGGGAAAACTTCTGTATGCAGGATAAACTACATTACAGCCTAATGCATCTGCTTCACTTACTGTGTTTGATACCCAATCTTGTAAAGCACAATTAAACAATACTCTACTATCATTAAGTAGATTATAGTAATCATTCTTTTGCAAGTTTTCATAAATGTTTATGATACCTGCTTTTTCCAAAGCTCTTGCTCTTTCTACATACTTTGGATTATTACTTCTTAGTGGACCGCCTTGTAGAATAGCAAACTCCACATCTTCATCATTTAAGTGTTCAGCAATATCCATAAAAAAGTCTGGTTGTTTTTCTTGATCAAAACGTGCTGCAAATACAACACGATTTTTTCTTTCGCCAAAAGGTTTTATGTTATTGTTAATACGGCTTTGCACTTCTGCTTTACCGAAACTTAATCCACTAATATTATAAATTGGTGCTGACCAGTTTGCAATCTTCATGTGTGCTATCATTTCTTCATTGGTAGCAAGAATATTTACATTAGGAATCTCATTACACATTGCTTCATACAAGCTCATCCATTTACTCATACCCCATACATGAACAAAGTCATCGGGGTCTATAGACTGTGCTAGACAGCGTAAATAAATTGTAGGACGATCTTCTTTGGGAATTTGACACATGATATAAGGCAATGATTCTATGCCTGGCTGAAACATGTCTTCAAAGAAAACAACATCTTTACCTCCGCACTCTCCATTACGCATCATTTGTACAAGATTCATAAGCTGACTCATACCAAAATATGAACGTCCGTGTGCGTCAAGAACTTGTCCAACACTAATTGATTTAGTATTATCAATAGTTTCACCTGGAACAATAACATAGTCAATACCGCGGCGATCAAACACCGCAGTCGACCAGTCTTGTAACTGCAATGTGTAACGTCCCTCATAAGGTTCTAAACCCATGTAGAACAATTTACGCATTAGCAACCTCCCTATGATCGCCATATTTTGCGATAATAGCGGCCTCGGTCCAGCCTTTCTCTTCATAATTAAGACGACCGACATGGATCTTTAGCTTTTTAGGGCTTCGTTCCTTTTGCATCTTAATTTCTATATCAAATGTAAATGCATTTGACTTTTCAGTTACGTTGATCACGTAACTAAAGATCTTGTAGCTCTTTTTGAGATCTCCAAGATATGTATCAAACAAAGCTGACACAGTGTCAACCTCAGTTTGATCAAACATATAACCATCATACGGTGTGATGATTTTAAGGATATCATATTTAACATCATTGATGTTGTAATATCCCATGATTCTAAAATTAGCCATTTTTATTCACCTTTATCTGTAAATGACATTGTTGCGCCGTTTTCATTGTCTTCAGCAACTGTGATTTCAATTTCGCGACCTGGATATTTGTTATTAATTTGAGTAGCTAGCTCTTCTGCAATCATCTCACATGAGCGATGATCTAATTCTAGCACACCAGAGTTGTATAAACTTTCAAGCCAACGTTTGAATTGAATGAATTCAATATCTCTATCGTCATGAAATACTTCTATTGCAACTCTAAAATGAAACATATGGCGATGGGCATATCCTAAAAAACTCACATCCATTTCACCGGCTGTGCATAAGTTAGGATCATCTAACGCCGCAGGGTATCTGTGTATACCTTCTTTTTGAAAGGTTACCCAGATTTTACGCTCACTTATCTTCATTGTTTTCTTCTCTATCAGCTCTCATTAGTTTAAGCATTTCCCATAGCTTCCAATCTATAGCTTCTAGGAATTTCATAAGTTTTTCAGTATCGAGATTACTTGCAACAGGAGCTTGTGTTTCCTCTGCAGGTTCTTCATCGATTAAACGTATTTTTTTAGTCATAGTGATTTCTCCTATTTAATGACTGTGTCTTTTGTATACTTAGACCAAGGCGTGAATACTTTATCACTCATTAGTCTTCGAAGTCGATGTGTCCACACACCAAAATTGCTTGCTCTAAAATCTTTATCATCAATTTTTACACAAGCATTATATCCTAAGCGATCAGCATTAGGAATCTTTACGCTAATCATAGGAATAAATTTATCATATTTTACTGCTTCACAATTTGATATATCTTCAGTATGTTGCACATCAAAATCTAATGTAACATAATAATCTTGTTCTAATAATTGTGTAGCTAGTCTATCATAATCATTTAAGTGTAGAATTTTAAAACTCATATTAGCACCTAAATAGATATGATTACAACTATGCTTTACACACAAGTCGATAAGTTCTAAATAGTCATGCATAGGTCCAACAACAAACAATGTTTTTTCTCCATGCATTACTGTATGCTCAACTTCGGTACCACCAAATATTGTAACATCATCTTTTTTACCTGTAGTGTAATCTCTGTTCATAGTGTAACCTTTTTGATTATTCGTTTAGTATACTATTAATTTTGTTATCAGTCAAGATATATTTTTCAAGTAATTGTTCATGTCCACGTGTATTAAAATGAGCAATGTCAATAAGATACTTTTTATGATCTTTTTTAAAAAAGTCTTTTGCACATTGTTTATGCATAATATTATGTCTTGATATCTTACCATAATCAACTTTACCATCCTTAACCCACTCTTCTGGATCTGTGAATGCGCTTCTCACATGATGCCAGAATGTAAATGGAAGTATTTTAGCATAATATTCTCTAGCTGTTTGCACATACTGCAAATTCTTTCTCAAGTTTAGAATAGCGTTATTTTGTGTATGCTTGGTAAATTCATTTAAATAATCACGTTCTTCTTGTCCAAGCATATGTTTATTTGCACCTTGTACATCAACTACTTCTTTATGGCTATGACATATTATCATAGGATCTATGTCGTAAACTTTAATACGTTCGTATACTTGTGCTGATTTAAAAAAGCCATTTACTGGCGCTAAACTAAACCAGCTATTAGTATTATGAATTTTTTTATATTCTTCAATCTCATCTGTTTCTGTATTAAAACCAAAGTACCAATCTCTGCTTAAAGGAGGTATGTTACCTATGATAAGATCATATTCTAAATCTGGATTATTATTAATCCAATTTATACAATAGTTAAGGTAGCCCATACTTGTACCACATTGTGCAAAACTATCTATGGTAACATCATAGTTTTCTAATAAATGATGACTCCAAGTTTTAATATCAAAATTTAGTCCTGGGCCTGTGTCATCACCTTGCCAGAAGGCACTAAAACTACAACCAACTACTGCAATTTTTTTAGTCATGTACTAGTCCCAATGTTGGCGTCTAATCTTTTGTGCGTTGTATTCTTTAAACATTTCTTCAATGTCTTTTGTTTCAAATCGAAAATTAAAATCTCTTATATCTATTGCTACATGATCACAATCAATACACTCAGGACGAGGACCAACTGTTCTACGTTCCCACCATATCCTACCGTTGTATTCAGTTTTCAATCCTTGAACACCATCGTCTATATTCCAATTACATTCAATATGATCAAATTCTTCCTGTGTAAATTTAGTTTTCAATACTAAATTTTCTGTCATCAAAAAACTTGCATCTACTGTTTCATCTGATTTGAAATAGTAAATTTTAATAGATTTAGTAAAAGGTATTAGTTTATTCATGGCTTAATTGATTTTCTAGATTAACAATTTTATTTTTGAGATTTAATTTTTCAATTTTTAATTCTTTTAAAATTTGGTCACTGGCAGTATTTTTGTTATACTTTTCTATAATTCTTTTATCTAGTTCTCTGTGCTTTATTTTAAGACTATCTAAATATCTACGCTTGCTATTATTTGTTCCAGTTCCCATTGTCTTCTCCTATAGTTGTTCTAGAAATTCCTCTGCCGCTTCCAGTTCTTCTGGTGTGTAATCATCATCACTTTCATTTGCTACTTCGTCTGTGTCAAATAAATTATTAAATGCATTTTCTGTTGTTTTAATACTTTTCATACCAGAGAAATCTGTAAGCATTGCTTCTGCTTCATCTAACAATTGCATAGGTGTTTCACTTGCAAATAGATCATCAATAAAGTTATTGATAAAGATAACTTTACGTGGTACCCACAAATCAAACTCCCCTTCGCCTCTTTTGCCTTTGTACCATTCTTTGTGGCTAGGCTTGTACATTGTACATGCAACGTCAGCTAGTGCATTTGCACGTTGTACACTTTCAATGTGCTGATAAACATTGTGTGCCATTAGCAAGAAGTAAGAACAAGTATCCCATGCACTCTTTCCTTCTTTGCCAATTTTGTTTTTCATACCTGGACCCATGTAGTTAATATCACCCATGTTGAGACGTTCGCCAATAGGACTATTAAATGGAAATGCTACTTTACTATCTTTGAATACTTTATCATCAATTGCTTTTTCCATTACATAACTAAACTTGCTGTTACGATGCACATGCTGTGAATATGCTTGTCCTTTTGCTGTAGTAATAAAAGGACTAGCCGCATCGTATGTAACCAACATATTAGGATTAACTGTCTTACGAATATTACGTTGCATTGCTGTAAATGCTGTTGCCCATTCAAGTCTACTTGTTCCAAGATAGTGAATAAGATCTCTACCAGGATCTAATAGTTTTTCATCTCGCATTACAATGAGTCTACGAAGTGCTAGATGCAACTGCTTCATGTTGTAACCAGCCATAGCCCAACCTTCAAACGGATAATGCTTTACTGCTTCATACCATTGATCTGCTTGTTCTTCGTTGTTGCCTTGTAGCACGTTTAAGAACTTTGTATTACCTTTACGATGCTTTACAAAATAATCATTATCATGCAGAGTATAATCTAAACAGTCTTGCCAGCGTCTAAGTCCAGTTTTTTCATTTAGAGGAGGAGCAGCGGCAAGTGTAGGAATATCCAATACCATACTATAATCTGCTGTGTGTTCTAACCAATTGAGAACTGTGCTACGTAAATGATCATCGCTTTTAAAGTTTGGCCAATCACATTTGATTACACCAGTAGCAATTTGAAACCCACCACTATCACCAAGTATAAAACTTTTCTCACGATCACGTTTTTGAATCATAGTTTCTTGCTCATCACTCTTGTCTGTATTAAGCAATGCATGTCCTGCACTATACAGGCCCCACTTATAATTGTAGTAACTGTCGTCTTGAAAGAAATCAAACCCATCAATTCCATGTTCAAATGTATCTGGTAGGCGTTCTGTAGGTAAGTATTCTGCACCTCTTCGTTGTACATTGTTTATAAATTTTACATAGAAAGAACTTATGCTTGGTAAGAATACTGCATAGTCTCGTTGAGATTGTGTTAGGTTAACTGTCATATATTTCTCTATTCATTAAAGTTTGTATTATTGTATACTTCTATTTAGAAAAAGTCAACTAAAAAGGCCATTTATGAAATAAAAATGGCCCTTTTGTTTTAACAAAAAAGATTAAAATGATCTTCTAATGTCATACTTGTATCAATTTTGTGTCCGTCCCAAGTTGTAAACATATCTTGTGTTTCGAAACAATATTGGTATCTCTTCCAAAAATTAAAGGAATCAGGAGTCTTGCTTCCCCAACCCGATTCACCTAGTTTAATATGTTTGTCTTTGCTTAGTTTACATGTAGGAACGTTACATGCTTCCTGTGGTGTAATGACGCCTGCAATTAACATATCTCTTACGGTACTTGCAGGTATCATATGTTCAAAGTCAGTTTCTTCTGCACCTACTTCAATATAGTGTCCACCAAAGTTTTGTTTAATACAGTATTCGTGATACCTACGCAATGCATTATCAATATCATCTCTGATAAGTCTTGCAGTCTGTTCATCATTGCGTGTTGACTTATATTCTTCTACAAGACTGATTAGTTTCTTTTGAACATAAGTTTCAGTAGCCCGGTATGTTTCCGGGCTACGTTTTGTTCTCACATAAACAGGAGGACGAAAGTTTTCAATTGCTTCTTTCAACATTATGCAGCTACCTTTAGCATAAGTCCTGTTGCAGGATTTGTTGCAACTTGCATTTTTGCACCTTCACCGTGGTATGGAATATCAAGTGAGCTATTTTCCAACATGTAAACTTCACGTAAGAAGTTACTCATGTTGCCAGGCGCACTCCATGTAGAACCTGGATTTACATGTGCGTTTTGCATACGTGCTTTTGCGTGTACTGTTGCACTACTGTTGAACTGTAACTTTGCAGCTTTTAGTATTTGCTTCATCCAATCACCTGTAAGTTCTTGTCGTGTATCCAAACGTGCAATTTCATACAAGCCAATAAAGCAACCTTGATCAATTTCTTCTTGTAGTGGAAACACACTAATAATTGCATCAATGATATCGTGTAATACTTTACCACTTAAATCAATTTCAATTCCCTTGTAGGCATACTTGAAGTGTGAAAAGAAGTAATCGTTATTGCCACGCAATGTTGCGCTGTTACGTGCTTTCTTGTCTTGCAAGTCAATGCCCACTTTATCAAACTGATCTTGAAGTGTACGTGCTTTTGTGTTACGTGCTTCGCGTGATCCAAGACGATAACGTGTAAGTGCATTACGGTGCATATCGCCCGGCGTTAGTCGTGCAATACCTGTTTCATTTAGCATCTCAAATGCATAACTTGGGAAAGCAGGATCGTCTGTTTCAACAACTGTAGCAGGAACTTCTGTGAAGCCTAGTAGAGATGTAGCAATACTACGCTGTTGACCATCATACAGTGTTGTATAGTCCTCACCGTCTACTTGACATGCACTGGCTGGAGTACACAATCGAGGGTCATAGTTTTTCATTATATTTAAAATGTGTTTTGCAATTGCTGCTCGTTGTACCTCATAGTCGAGGAACAATGTATTAAAGGCTACCATGTAACTGCCTTTAGGAAACTTATGTCCATTAGAATCTACACGAGCTCGCATAGCGTCAATATGTTCTTTTGTAATACCAAACTCTGCTTCGAGTTGGATACGTACTTCTTCAACTACTTCGTTGAATTGTTTTATTAATCTTTGCATCTGTTTTTCCTTTACTATAACAGTGATGTAGTTAGCGGTACAATACCTCTTTTTTTACATCATACTAGGTTTGCTAGGGCACCATGCCTTTGCATAACTTATACATATAATATAGTATGTCTTGGTACAAATGTCAAGAGAAAACACAGAAAAAGATTCCTGTGTTTTCAAATAGTTATAATTTTTATTAAATTATTTTTATACAGTTAATGCTGGCAGGATGTAATCATACTTACCAATGCCGCTGTCAACACTAATCATCAGCGCACCTTTTGAACTGATCTGCATAACACAATGTCCGCTCATTCCTAGTTTTAGAATAGCCAACACTTGTACTAGTGGCCAAGCAAAGCCTTGATTAATACTTCCATTTACATTATTTGCAAATGTTCGTTTACCTGTAAAGCTACCATCAGCAGCACCTACAGTAACAATCAAATTGCTATCTTCTGTTTTAACAGTAAAGTTTGGCTCAATGCCTCCATAGATACCAGCTAGTGCTTGTAGTTCTGCTACCTTTGCTTTTGTTGGTTCAAAAGTAACATCCCATTCAACACCTTTAAACTTAACAGTCTGCAATGTTTGTTCAATGATCTCTTTACTCATAAATCGATATTGATCAGTGTTGTTTTCTGTGTCTTTAAACAGCAAATGATCAGGAGTGATTGTTCCATTGCGTTCTCGAGTCACAACCTCAACTGTTGCATCATCTGTTTGATAATTAGGAAGACTTGTTACTCCACTCAGGAAACCCAAGTTACCAAGTCCAAACTCTCCTGAGAAGTCTTTTTCTGCATTGTGCAATTTAGCTTGCATAATAACTGTGCGATCAGCATCCATTGCGTCTAGTGTTGTTTCACTATCACTGCCTGTTACTTTAACCGCTGTAATAAAACCAAGACCAGCTGTGTGTTTCACAATGTCTTGAACTACGTCACGTGTGCTCATGTATTATCTCCTATAAGATCTTATTTACTTACATATTGTATGTTATAACTAATTGATTGTCAAGTATTATTTAAATTGTTCGGCATATGGATCAAACTCTGATCCGCATTTCTGGGCACATACACCCAATTTGCCTTCTTTTATGCTTTGTAACTTCCAACTGCGTTGAATGTCCTGCATAATTCCACTGTCAAAAACTCCTTGTATGCCAAAGAGCTTTGCACTTATTCCATCTTTTCCACCTGCACGATCTATAAAATCCCAAACTTGTTCTACTTTGGGATCTTTGTGCCACCATTTATACATCCTACCTGCTGTCCAACAACATGGCATAATCAATCCTTCTGCTGTTACAAAAATACTTTGATTTTGATTCTTACGTGCAACTTTACAATCAATACTTGCTTGATTGTAATAGTCCATCATGCTACCATATGACTTTTCTATTTCTTTTAATTTCAACAATGCTAGATTTTGATGTTCTACTTTTTTAGGTTTTGCTAGATTTGTAGTGTCTTTGCCTTTTCTATTTTTTGCTTGGTGTGACTCTTTAGATTCATTTGTTATACTACTAATAAACCTGCCAGTTTTTTTCTTCATAAACTTTTCTACACCCCACTCTTTAGCAAGTTGTTCGGCACGTTCTACATCACATTCTGAATGTTCAAAGATCAAGTAGTCCCATCTAGCTCTTCCACCTGCGGCAATAAATGCTTTCATGTTACGCTCTACAAAATCCCAACGAACATTTTGTCTGTATAAATGATTTGTTTTTTCTAATCCATCAACACTAAAAATTACAGTGCCTTTGCGTCCAATAACTTTTGCAAGTTTCCCCCACCATTCTACATCACGTGCGCCAGCATTTGTATTCATACTAAGCCACATATCTGGATTACAATCTCTAAAGTATTGCATGATTTCTAGTGTATCGCTTGCACTAATAGGATCTCCCAAGTTACCACACATATACATTACATCTAACTGCGAAATAAACTCAGGTGGAAATATATCATAACAGTCATCTAAACTAAGTTCTTGTTCGTTGTTTCTAATATGTTGATTAACAGGTCCGCCGTTTTCGTTTCTATCGCACATAGGACAAGCGGCATTACAACGTTGTGTAACTTCTAAATGAACTTCATTAATATCATTATAATTATACATTTATCCAAGCCACATGTAAAGTAATCCAGGAATAATAATAGCAAATTGAGGTAAAAAGTTTAACATTATTGCTTTCTCATTCCAACGATAGCCCACGTATATCCAACCAGCCGCACCTATCATTTGTAGAAAACTATTCCAAGGTGTCCAACCTTGTACATGAAATACCATTGCAGTCAATATAACTATTGCACTGGCATATTTAATATACCATACATGATCTTTTTTATTCATCTAAAATAAACCTTACTTCTTTGCCGGGTCCTACTATGCTAGGTAAGTCACCATGCTCCATAACATAATGTTTTATTACAGACTTATACCATAAATGACTATTATGATGTGCATCCTTATTAAACTTGTGTATACTATTATTGTCTGCAGGCATAGTGTTTATTGCTCTTGCCGCTTCTCTTTGTAGTTCACGTATAGAAAGCTCATCTAAGTACAAATCAAACTCTGCAAATGTAAGTTCCCAAAGTTCTTCATCCATGTTGCTTTTCCTTTAGTTTACTAGGGTGATCATCTCTCCATAATAGTTCATAGTTTTCCCAATCTTTATCTGTTTCAACACCGCAATTATCCCAACAGATATAATGATCAAATGTTTTAATTCTTTTCCAAAAGTCTGATGACAATGCATGTTTCAAACTATTCTTAGTCAAGTCTAAATCTTTATGATAATATTTTTCATATTCAGGATGTATTGTATATTCTCTATCAATACCAAAACGTGTTTCAGAAGCATAACAACATGACCACACTTGTCCCCAAGGATCTATTTGAACATCTCTTTCATTAAACCACGGACAATTTGTTCTGTTATCTAAATCTCGTAAAGGATGAAATCTATTATTACTTTCATCAAAAAATCTAACAGATTCTTTTACATCTTTTGTTACTCTGTCTTGTGTAACTGTAATACCATATGATTCATATGATTTAGATGAATGTGATTTTCTGCATTGCCAAGTCCAAGCACCTAAATCTTTTGCTAGTTGTTTTATATCTTGTAATTGATCTATATTATGATCAAATGCTGTAGTTGTCACACCTGCTCTGCCACCTGCATCTATGTATGCTTTCATATTTCTAATTATTCTATCAAAACTAGTCTTACGTCTGTATATTTCATGTGTGTCTTCTAGCCCATCTAAACAAAAAACAATGTAAATGTCTTGTTCAGCATTTAACTTACCAACATCAGACCAAAACTTTTCAGTTCTCATTGATCCATTAGTGCTTGCAATAAAGTTTTTTAGGTTTGGCAATTCAGTATAAAACTTTATAAAGTCATAGATTTCTGGATGCATAAATGCATCTCCCCAATTACCATTTAACATAACACTTTGTATACTACCAAGATTATTAGCATCTGTAAGAATCTTCTTCCATGTATCATATGACATATGATCCAATGAAAGGGATGGATGCAGTCTGTCATCCTCAGGACCTTTGTGCCTTTGACATGATCCACAATGAGCATTACAATAACTTGTTAAATCTATCTGTATTCTGTCTGTATTTTCTAACCAATCCATACCAGTATTTATTTTGTAATACCTCTAACTGTCACTAGTCCTCTCAGTCTTACTATCATTGCAAGTTCTTCTTTTTCAAAATTAATCTTTACCCACTGATCACCTGCGCCATCAACACCCATTTCTCCTACTGAAAAGTCTCTTCCATAAATCATCTTATGGTCTGTTGCAATCTGACAGCAAATATTTGCTACGGCATCTACTTTAGCAAAATTTTGCATGTAGGGAGTGAAATCTGCTAACATATATCTTAACGATGCTTTTTTACTAGCCAATTTTATTTTACTCCAATAAGCATAAACCTATTGTAAAGAACTGTATCTAGCTCGCCTTCGTAGTATATACTTTGCATAGGATATTTGCGTTTTACATCGTCTAAATCTTTACAACAATTCATATGTTGTTCATTACTAAAATAATCATTTTGATGTAGCACTACAAAAGTTCCTGCTGGTAAATTATCAAACCATGTATTATCCATGTGTTCACAACTGGTATTAATTACTAGATCAATTTTATCTAATTTTATTTTACTCATGTCTTTTGGTTTTAAATCGTGTTGTTTAATTAAATCCATCTTAGGATGATCAGCCCAGTTTTCTGTTACTTCTTTTAGTCGTTCTTTGCAAAGATAATGTGCTTCTTTGCCTTTCCATACTACTTCATTTACATCGCCTTCCACAGGAAAGAATCTATTTTCAACTACTTCCTGTCCATAAAGAATATTACTTGGTTCAATAACTTCTTCATCTAAGTCCATTGTGTATAGTTTTTTAACTTTGAATTGACTGAATATAAAGTGTGCAAGGAAGTTATACCATCCTCCGTAACACAAAACATTTCCAACAGAACCTTCAACTATTTTTGAAAGTTCTGTAACTAACCATAGTTTACTTTTAACTTGACCTCTACTTAAGAAGTCTCCTAGATCAGGAAGATAATTCTTCTCCCCACCTTTTGTTTCATTTACAAAATGAAAATAATCAATAAACTTTGCAATACGATTTACAAATGGATCATTTGCAACTGTGACAATTAAACTTGTAATAAGAGCTGTTTTAACTTCTACGTCATCCATGTGTTCATGCAATAACATATTAAGCCATGCTCTCTTTAGTTTGACAGGAACAGTTTCTATGCCATAATAATTTCCTTCCATTATATCATATATAATATCTCTTTTACGATAATAGTTATTATGATATAATGCTTTGAACACAGGCTCAAATCTTTCTTCTTGTCCTGTGAATCTGTAGTATTCACTTAGTCCATTCATCCAATGAAATTTACTTGTAAATTCAGAGTGCTTCATTAAACTTTTCCTTTAGCCAGTTCCAATCATTAATCTTACGTAATGCATTAACGTTGCCTTTATAATGTTCTCCAAAGTCTCTGCCTTGTTGTGCGCCTAAAACTGCGTATTCACCAAAGCGTCTGTTCTCACCTCTGGTGCACCATACTTCTAATCTATATGAATCATCTATCTGTTTGTTATGATCAATGATATTGCTTGCTAGTTTTGTGCATTCACGGAATCCACTACGCCATGCATTAAATGGATCAGTGTTAAATTGTGTAATGTTAGCAACCTCAAACAATGGTTTAAACTTTGCACCTATGCTTGTAGTCATATCAACTTTGAATTCATCTACTGCTAACAAGTTCTTTTTAGGAAATAGTTTTACACCACCATAACCATAAATTAAATCGTTGATGGGATTATGACTACGATATGTAAACACACACTCAGTTTCTTTAACACCAGGATAAGCTTCACGCCTATCGCTTGGTGTAAACTTAAATGCAAAGTTTTCTTGTATTACTGCATCTGCATCGCATACATAAAAATAACTTGTTCTCGATTCTTTTGCACATGCTTTGTGTGCATTCAATAGTCCTTCAATACCATCGATGCGCTTGGCATGTGGTGCTTTCTCTTGTAAGATAGCAAAGTTGTCGTCTGCCTCTGGTTCGCCGAAGGTCAACATAAAAACGTCTAGCATTTAACTTTCCTCGAATGCAAAGCATTTACTGAACAGATGATTACCGGAACCTTGCGGTCCAGTTATGATTAGCATATTCTTCATGTAATTCCTGGTATAAATATAATTATATTAGTATTTATATTAAAGGATATCCATGGAAAAGTCAACAGAAAAGAAAATCATTAACACTTATAAGATTAAAGATTTTTACAACTGGATGGAATCAAGTCAAGAAGCAAAAATTGTTAAATTAAAACTAGGACCCGATCAACTATTTGATTTACAAAGCCACAAAAGCCCAAAAGGTTACAAGTGGCATAATGCACAATATGAATCATTTACAACTGTAATAGATCATTTCATTGAAGCAAGCGAAGATTTAAAAATTAAATACATGTGTGGAGAACTTGGTAGAAACACATCAATTTACAATTGTTATCCTGAAAGTAACGATTATGCATACTGGTTGTACAAAGCAATGAAAATGTATTGGCTTTATGAAAGTATAAAAAATGATTGCCAACATGCTCCAATACAAATGCACAAGTTTAGGAATGGATATAGATTTCATCCAGGAAGTGATAAAGTAAATGCTCTGTACCTTTTAGGAAAGCTAAATAATTTACATACAGATGTATTTTATATTTGGTATAAAACACTTGATCTAGACTTTGACAAACTAGGATATGATTATGAAGTTGTAGAGACAGCTTCTGACTTCGCAGATATGTTTGTAAAATGGAGCCATGACAGTTTTAAAATAATCAGTGGACAAACTATTATTCATCCAAGTTATGATTATAAAAAATCAGATGAACATTTAGAAGTTAGTTCATACTATGCTGCAGAATCTTTGAGATGGGATTGTACTGAAAAACTAAATGATAAACTGCCATATCATATACATCATATCAGTTATAATGACAACATACATCATATAGGTATAGACTTGTATATAGATATGATAATGCATTTTAAACACACAGAAGACAGATTTATACTACCAAACGGAATAAGTTTTATTAAAAAATATACAGGCAGTGAATGGCAACCATACTGTTGGATACCGGAGTGCGATGGCGATGAATACTTTTAACATTTATATTGGTTGGGATAGTAATCAACTAGAAGCAAGTAAGGTGTGTGAATACAGTATTCGCAAACATCTTAAACGTATCCCAGAAGCATATAATATACATCATTTAAAAACTGAAGAACTTAAAACAAAAGGTTTATACTATAATGATAAAAGAACTGCTAGTACAGAGTTTAGTTATACAAGATTTTTAGTTCCACATCTTAATCAATACGAAGGTATTGCTATGTTTGTTGACAGTGATTTTTTATTTACAACTGATTTAGATTATTTAATTAGTAAGGTAAATGAACACAAAGATGAAAACGCTGTATGGGTAACACAACATCATGAATATGATCCCAAACAAGAAACAAAGTTTTATGGAAAAAAACAAGAAGCATTACCAATGAAAAACTGGAGTAGCTTAATGATATTCAATTGCGGTCATGTACATTGCAGAAGATTAAATCCAATGAATGTTAGCAATAGAAGCCCACAATGGTTACATAGATTTGAATGGACTGATAAAGATAATATGGGACATATCCCTTACATGTGGAATTGGTTAATTGGCGAATATCCTATAGAAGAAGATGATAACTTTCCATTACCTTGGGGCATACATTACACAAATGGTGGACCATTTAATGACGTATATGGTCAAGACTTAGAGCATGTATGGCTAAATTATAAAGATGAAATAGAAAAACACAATAGAGAAAGTTGGGGAGATGAAACTATGCTAAACAGATGGGAATAGTTTATATTGATATAACTGTATCTTTTGATCCATCTTTGACTAATTGTAATGTCTTGTCTGTAGTCCATCCTGTTACTTGTAGCATAGGACGATTATCCCACCCCATGTTGCATGTAGCATGTGGAATGTCACGCCATTCCCAAGTAATACATTCGCCACGTTTCCATTGATGCCAATTGCTGTTACCCAATGCAAACACTTGTCCGTGTTTCCAATCATCTAGCATAATTACAAATCTACGCATTAGATCAGGATTCTTATCTGCTTCAATTTCTGTAAAACTATTTCCACGTTCTTTGCGACCTGCAAAGTTATCAATGTGCCAATTTAAAAGCTGACCAGTTGTTTGATTATGGAATTTAATTGTACTTTCTTCCATACCAAAATAATTGGCGATTGATCGAAAGACCGGAATATCTTTCGCATCCATCCGATTAAAAATTTTCATGTCAGGATTTGCTCCTGCATTAATTAAATCATTTTCTTCTTGTGTTGCTGTGTATATAGGGTCATTTGAATCTAGTTGATTTCTATTTGACCAAGAACTTACTAATGTTTGGGGTAAACAATCAGCAACTGCTTGTTCCCAATCACCTTCAAATGTGCATACATTTTTATAATCTTGTGGTCCTTCTTTTAGAGCATCAAAGTGCCATTGTGATTGAGCTTTGGTAAACTCCCAACGACTATCTCCCCAATCTTCTTTTTTATTTTCCATGTAAAAACCTTTCCAAGTCTTTTGGTAATACTGTATTTACCAAATCGATGTTTCTATTACAGTTGTTGTTTTGTTGTTGTCAACTGTAATATAATCTGTATTGCTATCTTCTCTAACAATGTCTACGGTGTTGCAATGATGTCCGCCATCCCAGAAGTATCTATGTCTGTAGTGAACAAAGTGTGCGGTAACATCATGCTCGGCGAGCAAACTATATAGTTCTTCATTGTATCCATTTAGTATAACATTTTGTTCATCAATACTAAATGCATTAACATCTACAATATATTTCTTTGTAAATGGGGCCCAAGATGTTAACCAATCATGAGCGTAACTAATATGTCTATTATCTAATACACTACCTTGATACCATGCATCTCCTAACTGTGCTTTAGTTTGTGCATGTGCTAACAACGAGTTCTTTTCTTTCATTGCTAAGTTTCCTTGGTTAGGTAATACTATTACATCCCAATTTGGATATGTTTCATCATAGTTTGGTAGGTCTTGTAGTGTGAGTATCAGTCCACGCTTTATTGTGCTGAACCTTCCATCTTTCATTCCACCATTTGTTCTTGCATGATGTATTGTTTTATTGTTCCACTTATCTGTTGACCATTGTTCAAGCATATGTGGAAGTGATTCAATATTCATCATGTTACCACATCTATTAATACTTGCGGCAGGATATAAATGTGTTCTAATCTTTCTATCAGCATCAGTCTTTTGATATGGATGCATGATATTCTTTTTGGTTAGCTCATCACTTGATACTTTGTTAGAACTCCACCAAGTGTTATACTCTTGTTCATTTAAGTATTCTGCTTGTTCTGAATTATTATATGGATCAAATATGTCAGCGCCTGCACGTTTATACTTGTCAAACAATGCATCGTAACTAGCATCGTTACAAAATCTATACAGTGTAGTGCCCATTGTTATGTAATTGTCACGTGGACTTAATGGTGGGCGTGGGATTTCCATGCCGTGTGCTAACATACGTTCTGCATCTTTGCTTGTTAACACTATGTCTGGTTGCTCTACTTCTACGCCAAAGCTCTTTATCTTGTTCTTAAATGTTTCTAAGTCTTCTAGTGTTTCTTCACAGATACGTTGTGTTAATTGTCTTGCTTGGCTGTTTTTAATATAATCAAAAAACTCTGGTGGATAACAATTGCCTACCCAAGTTTTCTTTAGTGAACCAAATGATGTGTTTGAGTTAACTAACATGAGGTTGTGTCTTTCTTTGTTGTTTTAATACATCTGCAAACAATTCACTGTCACATATATCAAAGCCAACTAATGGCAATATAGATAGTAATCGTTGCGGAGTAGAGTATAATAATTCATTAATTGATAGTTCAATAAACTTTGGATCGTTGTATCGCATAGAGTTTGTGCCCATGCTTGCATTGATCTTCATGCTATCCCATCTCTCAGCATCAAGTTTTATTGTAGCATTTTCCCATGCTACATTATATTCATGTGTTGAGTTTCTTGTAATTAAAATAAGTCTATCTTGTGATTGCATTGCAAAGAGTATGCGTTGTATACATTCATCAATGCTATGGTTATTATCTACAGGCCAACCTGCCCATATCTTATAGCCCCACTCGGGAAACTCTCTGTTGTTTATAAATGCTTCAACATTATCTAGGGTTTCTATTGAACATAAACTTGCATAAGCATGACTGCTTCCATTGTCTGTTAATGGATTGTCAATTACATCATGTCTAACTGTGTTGAAACGTTCTAGCATCCAACTTACAAAACTACCCATTGCACCTGGAACATAGAATATTACTATGTTACTGTTCATCTTTGCCCCCACTTAACAATATTCCATAAACGCTCGTGGAAGTAAAAGACTATGCTGTTAAAGGTTAGTTGTATTATAGCAATTGCACTACTTGTTTTAATGTCATCAAGTATAACCCAACTGATTAAGAATGTGCAAAGTGTTCCTGTAATTCTCCAGCTAATAGTTTTTATAATACTTCTTGTTTTAGTATCCATTACTTGCTCCACTCTGCATATAGTCTGCCATATCGATCTTCATCAATAAAGTCTATGCTGAATCCAAACTGTGTTGCCAGTTTGTTGTGTGTTTCTATAGTCCACGGATAGTAAGGTATTATGTTTACCATTTCGTTTTTGTGATCTCTCACACCAGTATTAGTTCTCCAATATATCCTACACTCTGGTGTTAACAAACTTACTACTTTAGTAATTTGTCTAACCATATCTGCATGGGTTCCGTATTGTATACTTCCCAAACATAAAGCTACATTGAACAACTCATTTGTTTGATAACTTTCTATGTCAGTTATGATATCTGCTTTGTTATTAACAATATCAATGCCTGTTAAGTTAGTAATCTTTCCTCTAAATTCGTTGTTACCGCAACCCACGTCAATAACTCTTTCGTGGGTTGCGATTTTGTAAGCAATAGAATGATTGGAATACTTATAGTTTGCTAGTCGGCTTACCCAATGCTTTCTAAAGTATTCTTTTACTATTGCTTTAGTGTCCAATTTAATCGTTCACAATGTTTTCTTTGTAGATTGATTCATAACCAAGAGAGTCAGTTTGAAATTGCAACATTGCCTTTAGGGCAGATTCTGTTGTAAATGACAAGATGTTGTCTCTGTTATTATCACCATCTGCGCCAATAGCCCAATTGTAGTTTCCTACTTTCTTAGCAATCGCTTTGATTGACTCTGGGTTTTTTGACATTTCAGTTAACGCCGCAATAAGTTTTGGTGCGTCTGGTGAATCTTTCTTAATCCACAATGCTTTTTGCATACCATCACGGAATGATTTAGATAGTTTGTATCCATCATAGAAAGCACCACTTGGAGCTGAACCCCATCTTGCTTCGTAAAGAATTTCAAACTGCTTACCTGGGTGGTTAGGATCATCTGAGTGTGAACCATCTGCAGCCAATAGACCGTGTGTCATCCATACTTCTGAACCTTCATCTTTAGCAACGTGCTTCTTGTAAGCTGCTGGGTTTTCACGTGTGTGGTTTAACTCACCACGGATATATGCTAAACGACCTGCGCCTTGTTGCATACCTTTTACCCATGTTACGTTATCATTATAACATTTATTGTAATGATCAGCAATACCATCTGGTCCACATACTAACATCATCATTGCCATTACTTCTGGCAAACGAGCTGGATCAGCTGCAATTCTAATATTGTTTTCTGATGCACCAATTTTACGACCCATAACAATCGTTAGGTTCATCATACCAATTGACGAATACTCACCGTAGTTGTATTCTGCCGCTGGGTCTAGCAAATACTTAAGAGCATTACCACCGTTAGAAACCATTACAGTTTTCTCATTGTCTTGTAGGCCTTGATGCCACTTGTTAAAACCTAACAAACTACGTCCACCTGGGATGTGTTGGATTTTAATCTTCTCTCCGTCTAGAAACTTTTCTAGTTCACCGGCAACAATTGCCGTCCATACTGCTGTTCCGCCACCTGGCTTTTGTGGAACAACGAATGTATAATCTGCGAATGCCGTTGTGGCAAACATAGTCATGCCAGCTATTAAGCTAACTATCGTCTTTTTCATTATACTTTCTCCATAAGTTTATATAATTACACGAAATCAATTCGTGCTTTGTTGTAAAATATCCCCCATATGAGTGCTGCAATTGATAAAACTGCAAACAAACATGGAAGTGGACTGAATACAATGTCCTGCCATCCGTAACCGAATGTATTAAACTGTATCCAGCTTGCTTCTATCCTTGCACTAAGAATAAACCCAATTAAAAAACTAATCCTTGAAAACTTTAAGTGCTTCATGACTAGTCCTGCTATCATACATACGCCCAACACAATGTAGTCTTCAATCATTCCAGTGTATTGGACTGATGACCATACTAATGACGCTAAAATAGGCCAAAAGTAAAATGCAAAAGGTATGTTCGTAATGTATACTGCATATCTGATGAACCCATAAGCGACTGGAAGAATGATAAACAAACTCCATAAGTAACTGCTTAATAGAACATCAAAGAATTTCTCATCTTGTAGGACGTCTATGGTGCCAAGCTCTAAGCCTACATACATAAACAATCCCATTATTATAATTTCAAAACTTGCACCAGGAATACCAAACAAAATTGTTGGCACATAACTAGTGGCCTTCTGTGCGTTGTTGGCGCCTTCGCATCCAATAACACCTCTAACGTTTCCTTTACCTACAGGAATTTCATCATCTTTATGAGCAGGTGCGGCAACAGTTTGACTATAAGCAAACCAGTCAGCAATACTACCGCCGATGCCCGGAACTAGTCCAACAAAGGCTCCAATAAATCCACCTCTGGCTCCATCCCATTTGTATTTCCAGCTGTCTTTAACACCTTGCCATAACTGTTCTTTAATGTTATGAGCATCAATCTTTACTGTTTCATATCGCATACGGAATGCACTTAGTAGTTCTGGAAATGCTAATACACCTGCCATAACAGGAATCATCTGCACACCATCTGCTAGGTATAACCATTTAGTCCATGCAAACTCTCCATCAACTATGGTAGGAATAAAATTCATCATACGGTATACACCATCGTCTGGATTTAATCCAATAAGTCCTACAGTTATACCAGCGACCAATGCCAATGCACCTCTAATAAAATACTTACTACTGATAAAGATAACACAGGTCATTGCGAATACTAGAAAGGTAAACATTTCTATACTGCCAAAGTATAACACAATCTTAGTATAATAAGGTAAGAAGAAGAACACTGCAATACCCCAGAACACACCATTAACCCAACTTGTGCTAATAGCGGCACTTAAGGCCCTTGCTGATTCTCCTCGCCGAGTCATAGGAAATCCATCTACCATTGTGGCAGCGGCACTTCCTGCTCCTGGAATGTTCATAACTACCGCAGCAAAACTATCGCCAATACTCGAAGTCACAACAATTGCTGTTGTAAATACTACTAGCATGTATGGATCTGTAAAGTATCCAATGAATCCGTAAATAGCAATTAGTCCAACTGTAGCGCCTGCTACTGGAACTAGTCCTATAAAAAATCCATATATACAACCTAATATTAATACGAATGCATATGATTCTAACATATAACTCCTACCTTCTTTAAACTTTGTGAGTGTTACACCAATGAACCTATTGCACTCGCATGTGGGTATTGTGTAATTGTGAAAATTATATAGCTCTATATAATTATTATGATATTTTTATTTATCATTGTGAATTTTTGGTCTTCCAAACAAAATAAAGTCGTTCATCGTCTTGTTTACATGCAACTGGAATACAACCTAAAACTCTTGCTGTATTAATAATAAACTCCGGTGTCCATTCAAAAAAGTCAATCCACTTTGCTTCCGGTGCTTCATGCATCTTGCCAGGATTAACACGAAAGAATATTAGTCCACTCGGATTAACAACATTAGAAACAACATGAGATAATTCATAAATTATTTTATCTGCTCCACCAAAGTTTATACTGCCTAAACAAATTGCAACATCATGCTTTTGTTCTGGAACATAATCAGTTATAGTACACTTAATATCTGATTTGTCATTGTAGGGATCAACTCCAGTCAGATTTTTAATTTTACCTTTGAATTCGTTGAATCCACAACCTAAATCTACTACACTTGCAGGACCTAAGCCATTTATCTCATCTACAATTGTTAGTCCACTGTATTTGTATTTCTTGGTTTTTGGTTGCCAAACTTTAGCAAAATAATGCTCCATGACCGCTCGGTCAATTGTTTCTGTTAATTCTTGTATACTGTTGTATGACACTGCATCAATTTGAACACCAAATGTACCATTTACTGCAACCTTTAGTGATTGTTTATCAATCATAACTTGTGGACTAGATTTAATAATTTCTTGTAACTTATTAAATATTTTTAAATTCATTAAGTCTTCCTTTATTCTTTATCATTATAATAAATTATTCTGTTATTGTCAATGTTTATTTTCATCAATCAAATTACATACTTCTCTAACTCTGGATTCCTGTTCAATTTATATGAATCTATGTTAAATGTTGTAGGTTTGTCTAATATCATTTCGCTTAGTGTTAGTCCAACTGCTGGACTGTGCATCAATCCTCTGCCTGTGAATCCTGTGGCAAAGTAAAAATTAAATACATTATCTATGATTGCATTATTATCGATTGTGCTTTCATCGTAGTAACCTGCCCATGCTCCTGTCATCTTAGCCTCATCAAATATGTTTGGGAAACGATGATAGAGATGTTCCCATACTTGTTCCCAACTGTTCCAGTCTGGTTCGAGATCTTGCGAGTCATATGTTCCATTACCATCATAGCCAACAATATAACCTTCTCCTTCTGGTCTTAGATATATGCCTGTTACTAAATCTGCAACCAGCGGCATATCTTTGATTACTGGTTTGCTTGTGCTTACATTGAATACTGTGTGCTTGTGTGGCTTTACAGGTATATCCAAATTAAAATGTTTTCCTACTTCGTTGCTCCAACAACCTGCTGTGATTACAACTGCATCTGCTAGATTGTGATCTAACTCTGTACCATCAATATAAAGTGTTTCGCACTGCGTATTGTCTTTGTACCATTTGTGTAGACTAACTGGATCACACCAACCTTCACTGCCATCTGTTGTTACACACCCTGCATACAAATCATCTATATTTAAATATTCATGTCTACTGCTTACTTCTGTGGGTGTTAGTAAGTTTGTACTTGCACCATTTGAAACCTGTAGTTGATGACTATATTCACAATCCTTGCGTTGATCTTTGCCAAACAACATCAGATATCCATTACTTGTAAATTCTACACCTGTATTGTTTTTAACAAAATCTATACTGTATCTACTCATTTGTATATTGGTTTTTGTAAAGTATTGACTTCTAAAGCCTCCACAACTTCTAGCAAAACTACTTTCAGCATAACCTGGATCTTTTTCGAATACAACTACTTCTACACCTTGTTTAACAAGATGATAGGCTGTGCTCATGCCAATTATACCTCCTCCAATAATATGAACTTTCATTGCTGTTACCTATTCATAGATAAATGGATCTTGGTCTTTGAGTTTTTTAAGTTTAGCCGCTAGAGCTTTTTTTCTTTTTCTTTCTTTGAAAAAGTTCTTAACCCAAGTAATTGGATTCCACATAAGCATTACTCCTTGTTGTTGTAGTTATTTATTAGGTTTACAATAGTGTTATCTAACTGAGTGTAGCTTTGTTTTCTATGGCTATCCATTATGTTTGTTTTTCTCACAAACTCTTTGAACAAATGCTCATTTACATCTTCTTGTAGTAGAGCTACTATATAATCAGTTACGTATCTAATTGTAGAACTGTTGCTGTTTTTTGTTGTGTCTATCCACTTTTGCAATGTATCTTTTGGCAAGTTTGCTACACTGAGTTCAGTTCCATCTGGCTTTAAATCTTCGTCAACTTGCCAATCATAACCATCAAAGTAATTGTATAAATTCTCAAGATCAAATAGATTGTATATCTGTAGTATACTGCTGATACTCAAATCAATTTTGTCTTTGGGATACTGTGCTACCTTTTGTTTAAGCAACTGCCATTTACTGTCAAAGTCTTCCCATTTTGCAGGATAACGAATGTATTCGTAAACATCTCCAACTGCGTCACAACTGACATTGATAGCAATATGTTTGAATAGAAACAGTTTGTCGAGCAACGTTTGATTCAATAGTGTTAGGTTTGTGGTTATTCTCAATGACAGATCACTGTTGTAATTATTTTCAATACACCAATCTACAAATTCAATAAAGTGTCTTTGTAGAAAAGGTTCCCCTCCTGTTGTTTTAAATACTTTTAATCCGTTGGCTACTGTGTGTTTTGCCAATTCAAGTTTGGCATCTTGTTCATAGTCTGTGTCCCATTCTGTTTCTTCTTCTGCAAATCTATCTGATTGTTTTAATTTGTCTAGGTCTTTGTTAAGGAAACTGCTACTGTAGGGATTGCACATTCTACAACCTAAATTGCATGTTCTATCAAACTTTAAATCAAAACTGTACACATTGGTTGGCTCACTGTCATAATCAATCTGTCTTTTTTCTATTTCGTGATCTATGATGTGTTTTAATCTAGGACTGCTGAGTCCACGGTCTTCTCGCCTGTAACAAATCTCGCACATAGGCACTCGCTCACCTGCTCTCATTTGTTTTCTTGCTAGTGTATGATCTTTGCTGAGTATACCTAGTTCGCTGTCAAACTTGCCCCAAGTAACTTCTTTCCAAGGTCCTTGATCTTTAAACCATTGGCTATGACAACATGGACTGTGGTGTCCTGCTAAACTTATATGTAAATGATCCCATAATAATGGACATTTTGTATCATTCATCTCTAGTGAACACTTTCACTCCATACTTCAGGGTCCAACGTTCAGCATCTGCTTCAGTATCTACCATTGGCTCTCCCTTAATATTTAGCGAAGTATTCAACAACATTGGACATCCTGTGTCCTCGTACCAACGCTGTAACATGTTATACAACTGCGGATGTTGTTCACTGTTTACAGTTTGAACTCTACTAGTGTTGTCTATGTGTGCAATAGCAGGAAATTGATCTGGGTATTTGCAAATACTTGTGTACTGCATATAAGGACCAACACAACCATCAAAGTAATTCTGTGCATGTTCTTCCAGTATTACAGGTGCAAAAGGTCTGAATGCTTGTCGTTTCTTTACTGTGTTTACCAAGTCTTGCACGTCTGCTCCACGTGGATCTGCAAACAATGTTCTATTGCCTAATGCTCTAGGTCCATATTCTGCTCTACCGTTGGCAACTCCTACCATTCTTGTTGTGCTGAGTTCTTTTAATACACTGTTGATGGGATATGCACCTTCAATGTTGTAACCCAAGTAAGGACCTTTCCAATCTAAAAACTCTTGATTATATGCTGCTACGCAACCTATACTGCTTCCTGCATCTCCTGGATTTGGCATAATCCATACATTTTCATAGTATTCGTGTGCTATACTGTTGGCTACACAATTTAATGCACAACCTCCCATCAACACTAGGTTTTTACTTTTGTTTAACTGCATTGCATGCTTTAATGTGTGTCTAAACAGTGTTTCATAAACTTTTTGTGTAGCTGCCGCAATGTCTGCATAATCTTGTAGTGTATTGAGTTCCGGTGCCCACCATAGACAACCTCTGTGTAAATTGTGACGGAAACGTATGTTGGGATTTTCTTTGCTGAGTGGTTCTAAAAAGTCATCCATTATCTTACGATAATATTTGTCTGGATCACCTAATGCAGCCCAACCCATTAATATGTATTCATCTTCGTTGGGTTTGAGACCTATTCTCTGTGTCATAGCACTATACCATAGACCAACACTGTGTGGATATTTTTGTGAAAATACTCTGTTTATCTCTCTGTTCTTTCCACTCCATATAGTAAGTGTTTCCCACTCGCCTATGCTGTCTATCACTACAACTGTAGCATCTTTGTATGCACTAGTGTAGTAACCAGCGGCAGCATGGCTGTGATGATGACTCATTTGTTTTATAGTCTGTGCTGGCCATACTGCTTCACCCACTCCAAAGTTCTGTGCCCAAAATATATTTTGTTTTGAATCAAATGCAGACATTTGTTCTATAGGAGTGTTTTTCCAAAGAGCAGTCTTGTATTGCCCTGCCCACAATTGTCTCAGTCTCTTTTTGAAAGTGTTTTCATACCAAAATACTTGATGAGGTGTTCCATATTCAATTGCTTGTTCAAACACTGTGTGATTTAGATAAGCATCATTTTTCTTTCTACTGCTACGCTCTGCATGTGCGGCAAACACTATTTCACTACTGTCTTTGATTACTGCAATGCTTGCATCATGTGCGCCTGCTGTTATTCCCCATTGTATACTTTTGTTTTTCATACTTGTATTTATCTAAATTAACAGGTGTTTTAATTTGTATAAATAGATACAACAACAAAGAAAGATTACAATGGAAACAAACGAAACAGAACGAACTGCTATAGAGTTCAGCGAAGATGGTAAAGTAGAAACAATCACTGTTGATCCAGCCGTTGGTAATATGGGTGATGTTCAGGCAGGTATAGAATTTATATATCACATGAGAGAACATCTATTAGATGTAGGTGTTGCCACTGCATATTTGTTTACATGCTATGCTATCTACTTGTTAATGAAAAAATACATAAAATAGGAGACAAACATGGGACTAAACGTATGGGTTCAATATTTGCCAGGCGATTGTGGCACTTTTATGAGTTGGTTTATCAATCAACACGAAGGCTTTATCAACAACAAAGTTCCTTTTAAAATCAACGATCCTGTACCCAACGAAGTTATTGCTGACTGGAATCAATGGAACTGGGACGACAATTGGGACATGGAACCAAACGAATTTTACTATTGGTGGAGGCAATCAGCACTGCAAAAAGATGCACATGTTCCCATATTGCTCACAGATAGAGTAGCGTTTAAGTGCTATCCAGAACACAATCTAGTGAAGCAACCAGAACACACAGACGAAAAATATGCTGCATTTGTAGAAAGATCAAAAGCAATACACAATCTAGGTGTTGTACAATTGGTTACTCAACTAAAACACAGAGATTTATTTGTGGATAGAATGGATGCTTGCTTCAACACATTTCCAGATGGACAAGACACTGCTGAAGAAATGTACAAATGGAGATACACTGAACTGTTGGATGAAAAAGATAGACTCAACGATTACGAAATACAGTGGAAACACAGTGTAGAACAACTACCGGGTGTGCCTCATATATCAATTGATATGGGAGAACTGTTGTTTGAATTAAATCATTTAGAATACGACAAACTGATAGGTTGGCTAGGTGTAAGGAAAAACAACTATTGGGAAACACTGATAGACTTCTACAGATTTCAAGTGTTTGAGAACTATGGAAGAAACCACCAAAATTACGACAGTGAAACGGCTCCACTGGGCTTTATATAATGTGGGCATGGCTACTAGCACAGGTGCAACTGTACAATCAAACACAAAGAAAACATTTGGAAGACAGAATTAAACCAACCAAGGACGAACAAGAAGAGTATACAGTAAACACCATAGGAGCTGGAAGAGGTGGAGTACCTAGTCTACAAAAGATTACAAAAAAACCTAAAAAAACTAAAAAAAGGGAGTAACTCAATTGATTAGAATTATTGCTGGACCCTGTCAACACGAAACACTAGCACAATCAGCAGAGATTGCAAAAGAATGTAAACGTGTATGCGACAAGTATGGTATTGAATATTATTTCAAAGCAAGTTACGACAAAGCCAATAGGTCAAGTGCAAACAGTGTACGTGGACAGGGTTTGGAATGTACCCTTGCTGATCTAGCTGTACTAAAAGATACGCTGGGTGTAAACACACTAACTGATGTACATGATTACGTACAGGTTAGACGTATTGAACGTGAATTTAAAAATGCTGTTGATGTTTATCAAATACCTGCATTTCTTTGCAGACAGACTGATCTTATTCAAGCTGCCTGCGATACAGATAAAATTGTTAACATCAAAAAGGGCCAGTTTATGGCACCCAGTGATGTAGCAGCTATACTTACAAAAACTCAACAAGCAAAAGAAGTATGGATAACAGAAAGAGGAACAAGTTTTGGTTACGGACGTCTTATTAATGATTTCACTGGTATGCACGATCTCCTTGTTGATCTTGCTTCCAGCTTTGTGTACGATCTTACACATTCGGTACAAACTCCAGGAGCAAACGGATCCTCCAGTGGCGGTGATAGCCGGTATGTGCCTCATCTTGCTAGGGCTGGGGCCGCTCTTGGGATTACTAGTTTTTTTATAGAAACACATGCTGATCCATACTCAGCACCCAGTGACGGTGAAGTTCAACTACACTTGGATGATTTTGAAAGGACTGTAGATGGCATCCACCGCTATTCTTATACCCGCTAGATATGCTAGTACACGTTTTCCTGGCAAAAGTCTTGCACTGTTGGACGGTGTTCCCATGATCAAACGTGTGTATGATGTGTGCGCCAGTAGTGGCCGAGACACATATGTACTCACAGATGACATGCGTATATTTGAATTGTTTGGAGAAAGACAGTGTTGGATTGATCAACAGAATGATTATGCAAACGGAACTGAAAGATGTGCTGGTGCAGCCACAGACAAAAACTTTCAAAAGTATTTGGGATCATACACACAATACATAAATGTACAAGGTGATATGCCCGATGTTACTGTAGACATGATTGAAACTGTTGAGTGGCATTTGAAAAACTACACCATAACCACATTGTGTACAGAACTGAGTGTAGAAGCACAACAGGATCCAAACAGTGTAAAAGTAATAACCAGTGCTGATAGAGCCCTGTGGTTTGGTAGAAATTTTCTATACGGCAAACATCATTTGGGCATATATGCTTACAAACATTCGGTACTGCAATTTTACAGAGATTTAAGTGTCTCCACAGAAGAAACTGTAGAAGGACTAGAACAATTGAGATGGTTAAAAGGTGGACACGATATAGGTATATTGCCCACAGAATTTTCAGGAATAGAAATAAACACACCACAGGATGCGGAGGCATGGAATGATCTCAGGTAAAATATGGGGAACCACACAACTGATAGAAGCCAACAACACACTGGAGTTTCACAGAATTGTACTCAAGCCAGGAGGTGTTTGTAGCAAACATTTACACGAATTCAAATGGAATGGCTTTTATGTAGAATCAGGTTCACTGCTGATACGTGTATGGCAAAACGATTACGACTTAACAGATGAAACTGTACTCAATACAGGAGATTATACTTCAGTAAAGCCGGGTGTATATCATCAATTTGAATGTTTAGCACCAACCACCGCCTACGAGCTATACTGGGCAGAATTCAATCACAACGATATTAAACGATGTAGCAGCGGCTATCTCAAGTAACGATTTTGCTAGTTTAAATGATGAACACTACTGCGAAGCTCGGCTTCCAAAATTTTTTCTACAAAAACTCAATTGTAAACAGAGTATTTAATATGAGTTCAACCACAGTAGTAAGCACACAAAGAATGCAAACAATATCGCAAACAACAGTATTAAAAACTCCATGTGTATAACCTTTAATGATAGTATGCCCATGAGTTCCATGGATCATCCAATAATAAATTTTGATTAGTGTCTACTGTAGTACCACTAAACCAATGTGAGACATCATCACATGGATCATCCCATGCACAATGTTCCCAAAAACAGTCGTTAAGACTCACTCACAATTCTACCACCAATGGGACTATCCACATAATCTGTTACTGTAGTTGTACGATGATGTGGCAGGGGCATAGCACGTGTAGCAATAAGTCTATTAACAGTTTGCATCATACATTGCGATTCACAGTAAACCAACCAGCGTGTAGCTCCACGACTACGTTCCAGTGATTTAAGTTCCCATGTTCTTCCTAGTGTATCTAGCTTGATCATAACTTCAACTCCCCTAAGTGTTGATGATGCACAATGTACTAATAATATTTACTAGAGTATACAACAACATAAACTGAATAGTAAAAGGTAGGCATATATTTACCATAGTATATACTATAGTGTAGCGGTTGTACGCTGTAGCGTTGTCAGACGAAGATGATATAAATATTGATATGACAACACTGCTGATAACAATTGCAATAGCGTATGCTGGCTTGGTAATAGCTGTAGTATGGTATATAAAAGATGCACCAAAAGTGGAAAATGCTGAGGAATCGGTATCCCATAGTGTGATGGGAATGTGGCTTTAGTGTGGTGTAAATTTTTCTAAAGGCATGGTGACGATAGAGGCGTCAAATGATTTCTTCACCGTTTTAAACCATAAAAGTGGTATCAGATACTGGATATAGTGCCAAATTATGGTAATGTACGGTGTTTCGGTACTACAAATATACTACAACACTGTAATATACTGT
>Ga0181379_1000184_pt1 | contig 31570 bp, 20 predicted proteins | sample 2SPOviralmetaG_FD_130115 | JGI IMG/M metagenome (GOLD analysis project Ga0181379, IMG submission 130115) | Marine viral communities from the oligotrophic San Pedro Time Series (SPOT) site, San Pedro Channel, CA, USA - 2 SPOT_SRF_2009-07-10 | ecosystem: Environmental > Aquatic > Marine > Strait... | reverse complement strand
GTTGGTGCCGTGAAAAACGTGAGCTTCTTTGCCTCTCGCAATTGGGTAGTCCAGTGTATCGATGACACCCGTTTTCATCAATTTGTAAAGCGACATTAGGGTTAATCGGTCAAAGACCTGATCAAACACACGGCGATCAACCCAATCAAAGGTTCCAGTGCCCATTGCCCCCTGTATTTTGTTCTCGATATCACGAAACATTCGCTTGTAGCGATCTTCTTTCATCCACCCGTAAGTGCTTTGTTTCGAGGCTAAATTACTGAGGAACTTGTCCTCCTCTGATGAGGCATAAGCCTCGTCCAAATCCCTTGATGTTGAGGATTGGCGATGCTTCTTCTTCCTGCTCTTTCGATTGAAACGGTTGTGCTTACCGTCGTGCAACTCATCCCAGTTGTCCTTAGCCATGACATCACCTTAGGATGGACATGGCCCGTTCAATTTGTTCAACCAAAGAGGTCTTCAAGATCCTCTTCGTCATCGTCGTCATCAGATCCTTCGTCTTCAGCAGGGTATTCTTCGACTGCGACGAATGGCTCTTCTTCTGGCTCCGATGCTTCTTCCTTCTCAGCATCTGCTGGCTCTTCGCCTTCGGCTTCTGCTTCTCCGAAGAGGTCGTCGTCATCGTCGTCGTCATCGCCAAAGAGGTCATCAGCATCATCGTCGCTTGATTCGTCCGCTGCGCCAAAGAGATCGTCGTCGTCCTCCATGGTGCCGAACAAATCGTCATGTTCGTCATCATCGTCAACTGCAGTGTTCATTCCAAAGATGTCGACATCCGCTGGGAGAACTCCCTTTCGAGAGAGGTACATGGCTTGAGTTTTGGTGTATCGATGCTTTACATCGGCTTTTGCGTCTTGGAAGTCCCAGGGCCAAACGATGATTAAATCGCCTTCACGGACCCATTGACGTCGGCGCATCTTACCGGGAATCCGGGCCATTCTCGTCTCGCCATCAGCGCAAAGAACGGTGACACGGCGACCACCGAGGATTTGTTCAGCAAGTGCAAACATTTCGTTGACACGAAGGTTTGGCATTTTGACTCGGATTTTTCCTCCTGAGGAACCCTCTGGAGATTCAAGTCGGGCGAGTTCTTCCTCGTCCACTTTCTCTTCACGACGACGACCCATGTGGTTGCACCTAGGATGTCCTACCGTCCACCCTTCTTGAATACAGCACCTCAAGGGGTGCATCAGAATGGTTCAATCGGTCGCCTGCGAACCATCACCAATCGGTGGTCAGGCTCTCTGCGGCTGTGCGGCACATCTCGAGCAACGAATCGCCGAAGATTCCAATCAAAACAGTGGCGAGAACACAAATCAGGATTGAGGTGCGGACTTGCCACCCTGATGGAAGCGGTCCTTCTCGGCCTTCTTCTGGTTCCTCAAAGAACATCACAACAGCAACACGCAGATAGTAGAACACCGAGATAGCGGAGTTGATCACCATCAAGAAAGCGAGCCACCATACCCAGTGGAAGTCACTGAGTGACGAAGCGCTGTTGCCGACACCGACGTTGACGATTCCCATGATGACCATCAACTTGGACAGGAATCCTGCCATTGGAGGCACACCAGCAAGTGAAATCATGAAGATAAACATAGCAAAGGCGAGCAGAGGTTCCCTCCTTGCAAGTCCACCAAGGGAAGAGAGGCGAGATGCATCTCCATCTGATTCAAGAATGGACAGCACGAGGAACGCACCGAGTTTGAAGGCAACCAACACAAGCAAGTGGAACATCAACGCTGTCATCACAAGCAAGGCTGCTTCGCCCTCAGAACCTGCAAAAGATGGGTCCCATGTCCATGCGCCCACCGCTGTAAGTCCTGCAAGCATGTAGCCAGCATGAGCAACAGATGAGTAAGCCAACATTCGCTTGGGGTTTGTGCTGCCAAGAGCTGCTAGGTTACCCCAAGTCATGGTCAGGGCTGCAAGAGCACCAAGACAGACCAACCATACAGCGGACCCTTCAGATGCTTCTGGGGCTGCTACGATGAGCAACATGCGAATCAATCCAACCATGCCCATGGCCTTGCTTGCTGTGGCCAAGACACCCGCAACGGGGCTGCTGGCTCCGGCGTAGGCATCAGGTGCTGCAAAGTGGAACGGTGCTGCACTGACTTTGAAACCGAATCCGACGAGAACGAAACCAATACCAATCAATGGAAGCGGTTCTGTACCGCTGGTTGCAAAGGCGGTAGCAAGGACTTCGAATTGCAGCGAACCAGCCCAAAGGTAGAGCATGGATAGGCCGTAAAGACCAACACCGGAAGCAACTGAACCGACAATGAAGTACTTCATTCCAGCCTCAGCACCTGCTTTGGATTCCTTAAGGAACGCAACCAGAACGTAAGTGGAGAAGGAAGCCAGTTCCAATCCGATGAACAGGACAAACAGATCCTGTGACAGGGCGACTACGGACATACCAAGACCGCAGGTCAACATAAGGATGTAGAAATCCGCCTGGCGTCGGTTGTTGTACAGTTGGTCCTCAGTGAGTTTTCCACCAACACCTTCGACCCTGAGTCGGTTCATGCTGGCAAAGGAGGCAAGCGCAAGAGCACCGAAGAAGATCAATTCAAAGACACGGCTAAACCCGTTGACCATCAAGAGTTCTTTCGCAGTATCTGCATCACTGCTGACCACGCTGAGGGTTTCTACGCCTCCATTCAATGAGTCGGCAACAGCAACAAAGGCACCGGTGAGGGTGATGGTTGCAATCCAAGCTGGAAGGTGGGGGTTGCTCGTCCATGAGAAGCGTTGTCCACCCAGCAGCCAAGGCAAACGGATTTGCGTGCCTGGAATCCTGAATGTCCCCTTACCAAGGTTAGGGATCAAGATGAGGGCTAACAAACCGGCAAAGAGCAGAAATTCAGGCAAGAGAGCAGAGTAGAACTCGGAACTGAACGCTTGTGTGGTCTGCATATCAGGCACCTCCCTTGAAGATTCCATTCGAAATCATGTGTTCGAAGAAGGTTCGGCAATAGTCGTCCATCATGTCGAGGCCAATCCAAGGCATGACACCAAACAGGATGGTGAAAGCGGCAAGGATGAGCATGGCGATTTTCTCCTCGTTGGTGATGTCTGGAATCGAATCACCATGCAGGGTTGCTGGAGGTTGTGTTTCATCGCCACCTTCGAAGATCGTGCGTTGCATCGACCAGAGGTAGTATGCGGCTGTGAGAGCCAGCACCAAAGCCGGACCAATCATCCAAAGAACGCTCCAACCTTCCAAGTCGATGAAGTACCATAGAGCAATGAGCATCATTAATTCAGCAACGAAGCCTGCAAGCAGTGGCAATCCAAGAGAAGCCATCCATGCGAACATCATTGAAGTTGCAAGCCAGGGTGAATGCTTGGCCATGCCTCTCATTGCCCCAATCTCCATGCTGTGATAGTGGTGCTTGAATGCGCCACAGACTGCGAAGAGCATTGGGCTGATGATGCCGTGTGCGAACATCATGAACAGCGCTGCTGCCCAACCCATGGGCTGCATGGTGGCAATTCCAATGAGAATGACACCCATGTGAGACACCGAAGAATAGGCGACCATTTTCTTGAGGTTGGTTTGGCCGAGGCACACAATGGCACCCCAAACAAGAGAAACCATTCCGAAGATCATCAGAGCCAATTGGAAGTGTTGCAAGGCATGCGGGAACATGCTGAGCGGCAAACGGAACATTCCGTAGGCACCCATCTTCAGCATCACACCAGCAAGCAGCATGGAACCGCCTGTTGGCGCTTGAACGTGAGCATCCGGCAGCCAAGTGTGGAATGGAACTGCTGGCAACTTGACGAGGAAACCAAGCATCAACATCACGAAGAGAACCTTCTGCATGCTTTCACCCATGAACCAACCGTCTTGGTTCGCGGCTGTGGCGTGTTCGACAAGGGTTGGGATGTCGAAGGTGCGTCCAGTCATGGTTCCGTACCTTCCACCCGTACCAATTTGGTCTGGTTGCATCAAGTAAAGGGTCACAAGACCGAGCAACATCACGACCGATGCGGTAAAGGTGTAGATGAAGAACTTCTGAGAAGCATACCTGCGGTCTTTCCCACCCCAATTGAGGATCAGGAAGAACATTGGAATGAGCGTCAATTCCCAGAAGACATAGAACATGAACAAGTCAAGGGATACGAAGACGCCGATCAGTGCACCACCCATCAGCAAAATGGTTGGGAAGTAGGTTGCACCGTTTTTCTCATGCCAGGTTGCGATGATGGTCACAGGCAGCAAGAAGGTGGTCAACCAAACCATTGGGAACGACAAGGCATCAAGGCCAACCGTCCAATGGATACCGAGGGCAGGGAACCACTCATAGGAATCGTGCAATTTGTAATCGTTGAAGGCCAAACCATCGCTTGTGATGTTGGCAAAGACCTCAAAGAACATCCAGGTGGTGTAGGCAAACAAACCGATGGAAAAGGCAAAGCTTGCCATTCGAATCGGGTTGTTGAGTTTGTTGCGGGCGGTTTGGTTTGTGTTTGACACAAAGGCAAGCAGCACAATACCTGCCACAACAGGGAAACCAACAAGTTGCATCGAAATCCAATCTGAACCGGCTTCGAACAATCAAGCCACCCCCCATACGAGCATGAAAATCGCCAACATACCAACGGCGACCATCAAGATATAATCACGGGCTGAGCCGGTGGTCATCGATCGGACAACGGCTGAGAGCGATTGAGAACCGGTTTCGATGGTCTTAATGGTCCCATCAATCACTTCTGAGTCTGCTTCTGCAGCCTTCGTCGAGAAGCCTGCTACGATTTTCAGCATGGCCATGTCGTAGTAGTGGTCGATGTACAGGCGGTTTTGCAGAGCAACAGCAAGGGTTGATTCTGCAAAGGCGCTGTTGTCAAAGTTGAATCGGTTTTTGACCCATGCGTTAAGGCCAATCACAGGTTTCATCCACGGTTGTGTTGTTTCGCCTTCATCGAGTTTTCCACCATAAAGTGCCATTGCCAGACCGGGGCCTAAGACCGCACCCATTGCGATTGCAATGTAGGTGATAATGAAGAAGTAAGCATCAGAGTTTGCAAATGCGTGCCCGAGTTCGTATACGATGCCGTCAATCAGGGATTTCTCTGACATGAAGGCGTATCCTTCGTCAGGGGCCCAGTGGGTGAAGCCCATGCCTGCAAAGATGATCGAAGAAAGGCTCACAAAGGTGAGGATAAACAGTGGAGTCTTGATCCAGATGTTGGTTGGTCCAACGTGTGCAGCAACCTCGTTGTTTGGCTTTCCTGCAAAAGTTTTGAGCCACATTCGAGACATGTAGAACCCGGTCATTCCTGCACCAATGAGAACACACATAGCAGGCAACAGGAATTTCGGATCGTCCTGAGCGACTCGCCAAGCGTTGGCGATGATGCCTTCCTTGGACCAGAATCCGCCAATGAGCGGGAGACCCATGATGGAAGCGGAACCAACGAGCATTGCCGTTGCAGTGATGGGCATCTTGGATGCAAGTCCACCCATGTTTTCCATCGATTGAGCGTCGAAGTGGTCGTCATGATGATCATCATCGTGGCCGTCACCATGGTCATCATGGTGGTGCAGGTGATGGTGTGCGTGGTGGACTTCGTGAATCACTGAACCGCTGGCCATGAACAGCATACCTTTGGCCATGGCGTGGTTGAACAAGTGGAACAACGCAGCACCAAAAGCGACGATTACGATGTAATGATCCTTGTCGTTGTGGTGCCAATCAAGGGTGTTGGCCAGATACATAGCGCAACCTAGGCCGGTGAAGATGTAGGCCAATTGGCTCATGGTTGAATACGCCAAGACCTTCTTCAGGTCCATCTGAACAAAGGCAATTGCGGCCGCCATGACTGCGGTAATACCACCAACAACGGCGATGATGTAAGCAAGGTCAGCAAGATCGCCGTGCAAGGCTTCTGCACCGAAGAACGGGAACATACGGGCCACGAGGTAGAGACCTGCGTTGACCATGGTCGCTGCGTGAATGAGTGCGGAAACAGGAGTAGGTCCTTCCATTGCATCAGGCAACCAGACGTGGAGTGGGAATTGAGCAGACTTGCCAACTGCCCCAATGAACATCAAACCAAGCGCCCATTGGAGGGTTCCTGCTGAGTGTTCAGCCACATGCTCGATGTTTGCGGAGTCGAAAACAACCGTGTAATCAAGGGAACCAAACAGATCCCACATCATCACAAGACCGATCATGAGGAACACGTCACCAATACGGGTGGTCAAGAACGCCTTCTTTGCCGCATAGGCTGCGCTTGGGCGTTCGTAATAGAATCCGATTAGAAGGTAGGAACAAAGACCCATAATCTCCCAGAAGATAAACAACCAAAGGAAGGAATCGGCCAACACCATTCCAAGCATACCGGAACAGAACAAGGTGAATTCTGCATAGAAACGGTGGTTGCGGTTGTCGTTGATTGGATCGGTGTTCATGTAACCAATGCTGAAGATGTTGATCAACAAGCAAAGGAAGGCGGCTACGAACAACAACATCACGGTGATGTGGTCGACGTAGATGCCAAAGCCGAATTTGTCGGTGGACACGCCTGCAGATGTGCCGTCCCATACTCCAGAAGTGAACCAGTGGAACACTGAATCATGGCCGGCCTGAACCGAACCAATGAAGTCTGCAATGAGCAAAAGCGAGAGCACAAGAACTGCGCCCATCACACCAAGGGCGATGATGCCGCCTTCTTTGACGGTGTTTTTCCATGTTGGATTTCCGTTGAACACGCGACCAAGGAAGAGAATAACCGCAAACGCTACCATTGGCAAAAGCACAATCAGCGGCGCAAATTCGGAAACTTCTGGGGTTGGGATGTCGTTGAGTACTGAACCTGCCATCATCTCACCTCAGTTTTTTAGGACGTCCACATCGTCCAAAGAAATCGTGTCGTGTTGACCATACATAGCAAGGAAAATCGCTAACCCAATAGCGACTTCACTTGCTGCGATGGCTATAGCAAAAATCGTGTACACCCAACCAGTGGTGTCGCCGTGATAGACCGCTGCTGCGGCAAATTGCATGTTGGCTGCGTTCAGCATCAACTCGATGCACATCAAGACAATGATGGCGTTCTTTCGAGTGAAAGCTCCACCCAAGCCAATGACGAACATAAGGGCTGAAAGTCCGGAGACCAGTGCTGGATCGATCATTCTTCTTCACCGCCGAATTCCCACAAGAGATTTTCCATTCGCTCGTCACGAACAAGGTATGCAGCGCCAATCATTGCGATGGACATCAACACACCAAGGATCAACAAGGGCAAAGCCCAATCGGTCAACAAAGCATCAGCCAGACCGCTTGTGCTTGGTTCATCTTCGCTTGCATCGGCCCAAACAGCGTCTGCGCTGAGCACCGAAACAAGGATCATTCCGAGAGCCAACAAGCCCATTCGGGTAGCGAGTGATAGGACCTTCATTCGAAGTCCTCCTCAAGGATTTGCCGTCGAGTGAGCATGATACCAAACAGCACCACTAACCCCACGCTCGCCAGATAGACGAGGATTTGAATCGCAGCCAGAAATTCTGCCCCGAGGAGAATGAAGATTCCCGAGACCGCCATGAAACTGAAAATAAGGGAAAGCATTGAGTGAGCCACACGTTGAGCGAGAATGAGCCCGAGAGCGCCTCCGAGTGCTATGGTTGCAAAGAGGAAAAAGACGCCGAGTTCTGCTGCGCTTGCAACATCCATCTCAAGCACTCTCCTCAGCGGCTTCCTTTGCCGCTTCCTTTGCGGCTCGTGCAGCCTTCTTTGCTCGCTTGTCGCGCTCCTTGTTGGCTCGCTTGGCAAGTTCGGTGTCAACTGCTTCTTGGTGAACACCTGGCAGCACACGGGTTCGGCTTGCGTCAAACCACAATTCTTGACGGGTGAATCCGGACATTCCATCGTATTCATTGGTCATGAAGAACGAGGTGAAACCGCATGATTCCATGCAGAGTCCACAGAACATACAGCGGCCAAGATCAATTCGCCCTGAAACAATTTGATCGTCTGCGACTCGAAGGTCAGTTTGTTCGACTTCAACCTCTTCGCCAGAGTCGTTCCAGCGAACAGTCGCTGTGCTTCCGCTCAAGTCGAGTACTTCAGCAAACCGCCACTCGTTTGGTGTGTCGGTGTGGGCGGTTGCGAGGTTGAAATCATCGAGGGTCGCGGCGACTTCTGGCTTGAGCATAGCGGCGTGACCGCCGACTTCCAACTCTGCACCAAGGCCTTCATGCTCGCCTTCTGCGTTGTCGAGAACGTCGACGCGCAGTTCAGTGGTCATGTGAAGGCAGTCGTTCGGGCAAATGTTGACACACATCTTGCACGCCGTACAGGTCTCCCAAATGACACCGATTCGCCCGTTGTAGTTTCCTGGGACGAAGAGCCAAGGCTCCATTTCCTCAAGTCGTTCGTATGGGTACTGAACAGTTTGGGGCTTCCATAGGGTTGGGAACAAATCCGATGTGACTCGGTCGGGTGCGAATTGTTGGTTTTCGATGTTGTTGAATTCCGAAGTTTTTCCAGCGCGGACCTTGTCTCCATCGCTGAGGAATTCTGGGTGTTCGGTGTTGTGGTAGCCCATGGCCAAGCGCTTACCGAACAACTTCCCGAAGAATGGGAACGTGCGGAGCGCGGTGATCAGTGTAATTTTGAACGGGTACCAGAATAGGTTTCTGAAATTTGGTCGTGCGTTTGGGTGCATTGGCATTCTAAATCACCTCAGTCCTTTCCCGGAGTGTGCGTTCCCGCGGGCTGTAATGTGTACACGTGGTACATGCGATCTGGAGCAGCGTCTTTGTCTTCATCGTTGAGAAGCAAGAAGAAGATGCCCAACCACACGATGGTGGTCAAGATGGGCAGAAGGAATGGAACTTCGAGTCCTGGAATGACCCAAGCATTGCCGCCAGCGGCGGTGTCGCTCATTGCGTTTGGATCGAACAGGAATAAGCGGTACAAGGTAGACAGGACCACTTGGAACACAGAGAGCGGCAAGAGCATGCGCCAGCCGAATTCCAAGATTTGATCGGTTCGAATTCGAGCCAGAGAGAAACGAGCCCAAACGAACACGACGAGGAACACGAGCCACGACTTGAGCAGCACGACAATGGCGCCCGGAATCAGCACATAGGCTTCACCGAGCAATGGTATGTGGCTGATGGTGCCTTGGAACGGCAAGTGCCATCCAGCAAGGAAGAAGTGGGTGAACAAGAAACAAGCAGCGTAGGTGCGGATGTATTCTGCCATGAAGAGCATACCAAACCGCATGCCCCCATACTCAGTCCACCAACCTTCGACAAGTTCGGCTTCTGCTTCAGGCATGTCAAACGGTACACGCTCAACTTCTGCAATCATAGTGAGCAAGAACAGCGCTGCGCCGAGCGGCATCAAGAAGAGATTCCATGCACCAGCGCTGTGCTGGAAGTGAATGCTTTCGATGATGTTGAAGGTTCCCGAAAGAACGGCAACCGAGAGCAAGGTGAGCAACAGTGGAATCTCATAAGCAGTCAACTGGGCTGCAGAACGAATACCACCAATCAAGGTGTACTTGTTGTTTGAAGACCAGCCGGCGAAGAACACACCAATTGGAGCAATGCCAAAGATGGCAATAGCGTAGAGGATGGAAAGGTCTGGGTTGGTGGCGTAAATGCCACTTGAAAGAGGGATGATTCCGAGAATCAACAGTGTTGATGAAACAATGAGGAAGGGTGAAACTTCGAAGATGAGTTTGTCAGCTCGCCGAGGAACCATGTGTTCCTTGAGCAAGAACTTCATTCCATCTGCGACGTTTTGGAAGAACCCTGGGAGAATGGAGTACCCCATCCATGAGCGGTTGTTCACACGGTCAACGGTTGGGTATTTTTCATCACGGTTTCCGAATTTCTTGTTCAGCCAGCGGTTGAGTGCACCGACTGGGACTCCAGCGCCGAATGGAAGCATGTTCCACCACTCGCCGGCAGTCACGCCATTTTCGCCCACCCACAACGAGCGCAGAGCGGTTGTTGCACCACGCCGATCGTTCATCCGAGCGACAGCCTTACGCTCAATCCACAGAATGGCGAATTGACTGAAAAACAACATCAAGAACACGATGTTGACAACGGCAAAGGTTCCTGCTGCAAAGGCAATTGAGCCTGCGCTTTCTTCGAGGGGCGTGCCTTCGAGGGCGGACACAACAAGTTCGCGGACAGGGGCGTCTTCGCCCAAGAATATGCTTCGTAGGTCGTAGATGTCATCCATAACAATCACCTCAACGGTCGGTCTCTCCAATGCAGGGATCGAAGCTACCCATGATGGCTGGAATATCAGCAATCTTGTAGCCAATCATCGTCTTTGCAACGAATGGAATGGTGATGAACATCGGGGAACGGATGGAAAGTCGGTAAGGGTTCTTTCCTCGGCCATCGCCACCACCTTGGATGTAGAATTGTGACGCACCTCGGGTGCATTCGTAATTGCTGAATCCGGTTGCGCCTTCAGGGGCACGGGTTGGGGCCTTGGTGAGGATCATTTCGTCTCCACTTGCGTAGTTGGTGTTCATTCCACCAGGGATTTTGTTGAGGGCGTCGAGGACCATGCGACAAGATTGGCGCATTTCTTCCATTCGAACACGGTATCGGTCGTAGCAGTCTGCACCTTTGACAGAGGTTGGCTTTTCCACGGCTGGCTCCCAGTCGATTTCATCGTACACCGAGTAAGGGTGGGCCCATCGAACGTCGTAATTGACACCGGCTGCACGGACGTTTGGTCCAGAAACACCTGCATCGACCATTTCTTCGGCGTTTGCATAGCCAACACCTTGCAAACGAACCAACCAGATGGTTGATTCGTCGAGCATCATTTCGTATTCATCAAGTCGCTTTTCGAACAGCTTGGTTTTGGCAATCACACGGTCTGCGAAGCCGATTGGCATGTCGCGCTTGACACCGCCAACACGGGGATAGTTGTAATGCATTCTTGAACCGCCAAGTTCCTGAAGAAGGTCGAGGAACATCTCTCGGTCACGCATGCACCATGTCATCAGCGTCAAGTTGCCAATGTCGGGGCCAAAAGCACCGAGCCACATCAAGTGGGAGGCAAGGCGTTGAAGTTCTGCTGAAATCAATCGAATGTATTCCGCTCGCTCAGGGACGTCTGCTTCGAGAAGATCCTCTGCCGCATAGATGTAGGAATTTGCCCAAGTCATTGCGCTCACATAGCACAATCGGTCGCAGTATGGCGTCACTTGAGTGAAGTCTCTCGCCTCACAGATTTTCTCCACACCACGGTGTATGTATCCGAGTTCTGCTTCAGTGTCGACGACGGTCTCACCGTCAACCTTCACACGAAGTGTCCACAAGCCGTGCGTCATTGGGTGCTGGGGCCCCATTGTAATCCACATTTGTGCCATAACAATCCCTCACTTAACACGGCCCTCGTCCGCAGGTTTACGCATGAAGCCTTGAGCGTCATCGTACATTTCGTTGTGATCGTGATAGCGAAGCTTGTGTTGCTTCTGAAGCGGGTGGAACCCATCTGGGCTGTCGTGGGGGTTCAACACTCGGTGCATGTTCTCATGGCCTTCGAAACGAATGCCAACGAGGTCCCATGTTTCTTTTTCATTCCAATCAGCGCCGCCCCAAATGGATTGGATGGACGGGACGCTTGGTGAATCGCCTTGTGACAGCGGGATGAAGACTTCGAATTCCATTGGGATGTCCATTCCCTTGAGTTCCTCTGCCACCATCACATTGTGGGTGTTTGGGGTTTGGTTTTCAATCGGTTGTCGCAAAAAGTGGTAGGCAACCTCCCAGCCTCGTTCGTCTGGGCCGTCAGGGAAGTGAGTGCCTGTCACCATTGAACAGTAGTTGACGCCAAGGTCATGGCGCATCCATTTTGCCAATGCAATCCAGTGTTGTGGAGGAGTGGACATTCGAATGAAAGCGTACTTCTTAGCGTTGCTGTGGTGCTCGATTGAAGCGCTCACACCGGTGCCTTCGAAGCGGGCGTTGATGGCTTCAAGGCACGCCTCTGCAGCAGAGGTGTTCTGATCTTGAGTGATGCTTGTACCCATGGTCAGTCCTCCCCGACAATCACTGGCTTCTCACTCATGCGGTCCACGCTTGGTGCACCGCCAATGCGGATGATTTTCTCGCGCAACAGCCCAAACCCATCGATGAGGGCTTCTGGGCGTGGAGGGCAACCTGGAATGTAGACGTCGACCGGAATGACCGTGTCGACGCCTTCGAGGATGTTGTAGGATTGGAAGTATGGCCCACCGGAGATGGCGCATTCACCCATGGCGATGCAATACTTTGGCTCTGGCATTTGCTCCCACAATCGGACAACTTTGTCAGCGAATTTCTTGGTGATTGGCCCGTTGATCAACAGCACATCAGACTGGCGGGGCGAAGAACGGAACAGCACACCGAATCGGTCCCCGTCGAATCGCGGGGTTGCTGCTGCAGCCATCTCAATAGCGCAGCACTTGATTCCCAAGTGGAGGGTGAAGAGCGATTTACGCCCAGCCCAGTTGAAGTAACGCCCAGCGAGAACGCCGAGGAACTTCTTGATCCGGGTGGCCTTCAGGGCCTCGTCCGTTACACCACCGACCATCTCAACGAGGGCGCGGCTGTTGAATGCTGCAAAATTTTCTCCTGCTTCTGCCATAATATCCACCTCAAATGTAAATGCGACCTCGCTTTCGGAACACGTACCAGACGCCTAAAGACATCGTAGCGAAGAAGACTGAGAGCACCAAGAGTGCGTTGATGGCTTCGTCAACGGCTCCAGCGGCTGCATCTGCCGATGTGGCATCAGAAGCAACCATGCCACCGAGCACCATGAACATGAACGCCACATCGAACACGAGGAAAATGATGGCGTACCAGTAGTATTGGAAGTGGAATTGGATCATTGCATCGCCAACAGGTTCGCTCCCACATTCAAAGGTGGTAAGACGGCGTGGGTACAAGCTGTGGTCTCGCTCATAGCCTTCCAAAAGGTAGGAGCGGGTGATGTGTGGGCGGGCGGGATCAACACGCGGCCGAACGACCCACGTGATGAGGAAATTGGTCAGCGGCATGATGATGCCCAGGATTGTCAAAAATCCAATAGAAAGGTAAGCGCTCGGTACTGATTCAAGTCCGGACATATTGTCACCCAGTTGCAAAGCATACGCTCCGCAATTTTGTCGACTTGAGGGACCCACATAAGCGTTCCCAAATTCAACTCGTGAGCGATGGCTTTCTCGGTTGCGTGGAACAGGGCCACTGCGTGGAAGTCATGGGGAAGAAACAAACTCCTTTTTTCAAAGCCACTCGTATGCCCATCTGTAAGCCCGAGCCAAGGGGTCCTGACTTGAGCAAAAAAGCCCGAGAAAGAGCACTCAATCTTGTGTGAAGAAGAGGGTCCAAGAAGCATTCAGTGAATCTTCAAAGGCCTTCCAAGGCACGAATACGGTCCACATGTAAACCGCAACGGGCGCCAGCGTCTTGATGAATTCAAGTCCACCGAGGCTTGGGAGCAAGTAAACGATCAGCATTGCCCCACCGCTTGCAACCATGCCAATCAGCGACCACATCATGATGAATCCAAGGGAAAGTTTTGTTGCGTGACCCGTTTGTGCCTCGAGTGCTTTGGTATTGCGCAAGAATCGTAACGACCGAACAATCATCCAAAACGGCAATACGAAGCCCAGTGGGAAGATGAAAATGAGGTTCCAGATTTTGAAACCGCCCTTACCCACATTGGCATAGCGCTTCATTTCATTCGAATATTGGTGATGGAGGTAGATTCCATATATTCCAAACGTCACCACAACCAAAGCAAACTGGGTGCTAGGATTCCTGAACGGAACAGGGTGGCGTACATTCATTGTGGCCAAAGTAATGCTTTCATGGCCGCCGTCAATGAGGCTTTGAACGTGATCTTGCTTTCTACCTCGTCGACTCAATTCAAGGGAATTTTGTACCGAGGGCATGCCAACACGGTAGAAGAGCAAAAGCATCGGCAAAACAAGGATGATGAGGAGGCCCGACTGGACTTGTTCCGAAGACAGACCAAGTCCGAGGAAGCCCTTTGAGGGCTGACCTAGGACTTCGATCTCGATGTTCTCTCGATCGACAACACCCGTTTCGATAGGCTCAGCGGAAATCGTGAATTTGAATGTGTCTTCAATTTCTGCCGAAAAAGGAGGACGGACGATGACGTCAATGGTGACTGTCTCGCCAATGTCCACCCAACAGATGAAATCTGAACCGCTTGTAGAGCAGTCCGATTCTGGGTCAAGACTGTCAAGACCAACGTTCCATCCTCTGAAGCTCTCCGAGGAGAATATGAGGACTTCTGCGCGTGTGTTTCCTGTGTTTGTGAGATTGAGCGTGAACTCAAGTTTTTCGGGGAATTCAAGCGACATTTCGGTATCAAAGCCTTCTGTTTGGAATTCGATTTCATAGACGATTTGAACGTCAAGCGTGATTGAGATTTGACCTGAGCGATTGGCTGCGTTTGAAACGCTTGTGACGGTGAGGTCCAAAACTCCGCCTTGTCCTGTTGAAGCACTGGGATTGACCGTGAGGGTCAGTTCCATGTAGAGTTTGAACGGACGGGCTTCGTGTGATTGGTTGGCGTACACCGGGAGGCCAACCATGATCGTTTCAGCACCGTTCTTTGTCGACGAGGTCACTGGTTTATTGTTGACATCAAGCAAAAAGGTTTGATTTGCGAAGTCCCAAATTCCAAAGCCAGCAGGGACGGAAACTGGCCCCTCGACAGGAAGACCGTAGAGGGTCAGTTGGCGGGTTGCAATGCCCTGAAGGCCAGATAAATCAATGGCTGCTTCATCATCACCATCACCGGTGTTCTCAATCCAAAGGCCGTAAGTTTGAGTGCCAGAGGGGGGGAGGACTGCAGTACCGGATCGCTGGTCAATGCCGCCGTCAACAAGGCGCACATCCATTGCAAATTTCCGATCCGAAAGGATGGCGAGGAATTCAAACTCACGCTGGTTATCTGGAATTCCATCACCGTTCTGGTCAGCGTTGTTGCTGTCTCCACGGTTGGTGATTCTTGATGTGATGCGGGTGTAAGCCAGTTCTTCTTCTCCATCAACGCTCACGACGAGGAACACCTCTTGGGTCGAACGAGGTTCAATTTCAATATCGACAAATTGGACACCGTTTGCGTCCTCATAGTGCACGCCCCAAGCTGGTGTGGCGGTTTGCTGCATCACTGAGCACCTGAAACTGTCCTTGACGTTGCCCGTGTTTTCGATGGTGATTGGGAACCGTACTTCGCTCCCTGAGCGCCCAGTTTGATCGGTTGCGGGTGCTTGTGCTTCCATCCCATGTACGGCTTTCACCGTAACTCGCAAGACGACTTCGTCGTAGGATGCCCCGCCGCTCGACGGCAAGACGGAGAAGGTCAAATCGATTTCTTCAGTGGCAAGCGCATTGATTGGCACATCGATTGAGACCGCTACATCTGCGCTCTTTTCTGAACCGTGTTTAGAACCAACGCTCACGGTTGAGGCGTCCAGACGGACGGTCCAGCCAGAGGGTGCGCTTGAAGATGAGACGCGGAGGGTGTCAGGACCGTTTCCGTCGTTGGTGATGGTGAGCATCGTGCTGCCATTTGTTCCAGGCTCAAGATTAGAGAGAAGGGATTGTGAGAGGGAAATGCTGCCACCGTAGGATTGGCCAACCTTCACGCGCAATTCCTTGCTGCACTTGACCTGTGAACCATCTTTGGCGAGAATGTTGATGGCGGTTTCAACACCAGCGGTCACCGAATCATCAGGGCTTACCTTGATGTCGAATGAGCGAGTTCCGTCGCCGTCGTCGTAGGGCAATAAGCCTGATGAAGCGCCATCGAAACTGACCCAGGCAGCACGGCTGGCAGGCGAGGAGGATTTCGACATGCTCACGGACCAATCGCTGTTTCCTTCGTTGGTCAGGGTAGCGGTCAAGGTGCCTTCCGCCCCCGGGTCGACGGTCAAGACGGTCTTCGAGAGAGTCATTTCACACTCGTGAAGTTCGGGCACTGTGAGGTCGAAATCTTCTGAATCACTGGCGTTTTGAGAGGGGTCGTTGGTGACAACACCCGTCACTTCCCAGCAATACTTGTCAGCGGCCTGTCCGTCAGGAACTTCAATTGAAACAACAACGGTGGCCGACTCATTTTGGTCAAGGTTGACTGAATCTTCATCCAACTCCACTGTGAGATCGTCTGCGTTTTGGCACCCACTTCCATCTCTTTCTTCGATGGTGAGCGCAATCGTTTCATTGGTTTGGCCCGTGTTTTCAACATCAACATCGTATTCAATGACCGATTGACCGCCCCATGTCTTGGATTTGACAGGCATGGTCACCTCAACGCCAAAAACGGCGCTGCCAGATCCATCTCCTGCTGTTGTGGTGACCGTTTTGGTCTCCGTTGCAGGTTGCCCGGGCGTGTCAGGTGGCGTGGCTTGTTCACTTGCTGTTGCCGTTATTGTTGTGTCACAAGTGCCCTCTGCTGTAGTGGTGAGTGTCACGGTCATGGTCGTTTCTTCATATTGGCCTGCTTCAATGGGACCAGGGATTTGGATGATGGTCGAGGAATAAGCACCGCAATCTTGCGTCTGCTCTTCATTGGTCGAAAGACTGACCGTGATCGGGTTCGATCCTGTGTTGTAAATTCGAACGGTGTATTCACCTGATTCACCGGGGTTCACTTCCAACCCGTTTGATGGCGAAGTTTGGATGGTGATGCTCGCATCTCTAGCACCATCAGCAGCCACCGGAGTGGCAAGTGCTGGGATCACTGAAAGCATCAGAAGACCCACGAGGAAAAGGGCACGGCTGGAGGCGTGCTTGGTCGTTTCTTGACGGGGGTCCATGACCCCCGGTGGAAGCCTTAGTATCAAAAGGCTCCCCAATGATGTGTAGCGACTCGTATCGACTCTATGCCATGACGAATGTCGAGGGGTCTGCTGAGCAATTGGCACAGGTCTTCAATTCGCCAGATTGACACCCAGCATGACCTGCCCGATGGTAGCGTGCACCACAACCCGGGCACCCCTGCATTGGCCCCGTGATGGTTTGCCTGCACGACCAGCACATCGGACCAGACGCCGCCTGCGCGACAGGTGGTGCGAGCTTGGTGGGCAGAGGCAATACGTTCATTCCAGATTGAGGAGGGGATTTTTCTTTCGATGTCCGTAACAGGAGGAACGCCATGACCCCTGCGAGCAACAAAAACACGATCGGACCAAGAACAATGATCGGCAATGTGCCCCCTGAAGTTGCGGTTGGTTCGCCTTCTGCCGTAACCTCAAGAACGATGCTTGGAGTCAGAATGTTGGCCGGTTCGACCAATGAAAGTTCAATTGTTCCAGAACCTGGACGGGTTGCCTCAACCAAAAGGCGAATTGTCATCGACTGGCCGGGCTGCAAATTAGCAACATCATTTCCATCGATGGACGCGTCCCAGTTTTTGCTCGATTGGACCTCGAGTTTGTGAGAGAAGACAATGTTTCCAGTGTTCGTCAATGTGACTTCAAGCATAGATTCCTTGCCAGTATCGAAGGGCGTTGTTCGCTCTTGAACCCAAGAAGCCTCGGTCACACTTGCCACATACAAGCCAACCTGTTCAGTCAACTCAACCCCACTTCCAATCAATGTAATCCTGAATGAAGGTTCGCTCATCGGCGCCATGGTGGCTGGGATCAGAACGGTGCAGGAAAGCGGAGAAACTGCATTGAAGCCAATGGGGTCGACGGTTGTGCATTCACCGAACAGACCTGAGTCAAGGGAAATTGAGACTTCGGGGGACCATTCCATATCGGCGGCATTGCTGACAAGCCAAGTGAACACAAGTGGTTGGCCCGAGGGGTGAGATCCCGGGCCCAATGGATTGGACCAACTCGTTCCATCTTCGAGCATCAAACTGACAAACTGCAGCGAGGGTTGTGGCAAAACTTCAACTTCAAATTGACCAACCCAAGTGGTGCGTTCTGTTCCCGAATCGAGATGGAACTTCACTTCGCCAGAGCGTCCAGTTCCATCGCCTTCGATGCCGATGAGGATGTTTTCTGTCGACGCCCAGTTCAGTTGTAGGAGATCCATGCCAGACGTTGCACTCCACCCTGTTGGAAGTTCGAATGAGGGGGTGAGGTTGAGATCGATGTTGCCTCTGTGCTCAACCGAGAACATCATGCTGAACGCTGAATCGGGGCGAAGAACGCCAAGATTGGTTTCCAAATCTACGTCAATGGTGCGAATCTCCTCAACCTTGATTGGAATTTGGAACACCCAGCTGTCTTGAATCTCAGTTTGTGAGATGGCCGTAAGTTGGACGATTCGTTCAGCACCGGCCCCGGTCATGACTTGAGGAGGTGTGAACGTCATCCCAATCGTTCGATGGCCGTCTTGGTCGATGAGGCCCGTCGAGCCAGAGGTTGCACCCGGTTCACTCGCAAGGTCGTCAAAGCCTGCAGACCAGCCTGCTGGAGCTTGGAGGAAGAGATCGTAACCAATGTCATCATTGCCAATGTTGAACAAACGGATGTCCATCGAAGTTGGATCGGTAGGTGAAACTGGAACAATTTGGTAGTCGTATTCAAGGCGGAGATTGGCCAGTTCTGGGACGATGAAATCCAGATGGTACGGGTAGGTGACACCGTTGTCCACATCAATTCCAGTCAAGTCGATTCGATAGGTACCTGGATTCGGAGGTGTTGGGTGGACAAGCGTGACGGTAATGTTCGCTGAGTCCTGACCCTCCAAGCTGAAGTTGGATTCAGTTGCTCCAACATACCACGATTCAGTTTGTCCAGTATCAAGATTTGTGATGCCATCCGTGCTCATGCTGGCGTTGGTTGAAATTAATGCAGTGTTGGTCAATGAAACCACCCACGATGTTGTTGAAGCACTTGTGTTGAGCAGCACTTGCTGCTGAGGCTGAGCGAATAATTTCACTCCAGGTGCCGTCACATCAACGACCACATCATGGCGGTTGTTGTTCTCAAGAATCTCCTCGATGTCATCGTCAGGGTCGATGATGAAAGAGAGCGTTGTTTCTCCTGAATCTTGTGGCGTCCAATACCACACTTGGGTTTTTGTTGAACCCGCACCGACTTCGATGGTTTTGGTGTCAATAAGCGTGTTGTCAACTCGGAATTCAATGTCGAAGAAATTAGCCTTGACGTTACCGACATTGAACACCTTGGTGGTCAGTTGCAGCTGATCGCCAACTTGCGGAATTGACACCGACATCTCGAATTCATCCGTGAGGAACTCAGGGTCTGGTCGCAGATCGTTCACACCATGGCCGCGCACTGCAATGGAATAGGGTTGGGCCGTGCTCCCGCCGTGGAAGGTGTCCTTGACTTTGACCGTCCAAACACCGACTTCTGCCGAGTCGAGAAGGACGACTTCGAGGTTGTTCGTGGTGTCGCCTGAGCCCCCAGTGGTGGAGCGCCCATTTGCAAAATCATTGCCAAGGTAGACAAGACCGGATGGGGAAGTGATTTCTAAATCTAAATTGTTGACCAATTGTTTTGATGAAAAGGTAGAACCGCGCTCATCCGACCACGCAAGAACCGTCTTGAGGCCCCCGTTTGATTGCGTGATGTTGAAAGTGTAAGTTTTGGAATTCCCGGTTCCTGAAAGGACCGAACGATCGTCCACCCAAATGCCTTGACCTGAAGTTGGAGCAAGGGTTTCCCTAAGGTTGACTTTGCCCCACCCCTCACTGTCGTTCGGAATGTCTCTGCTGCCAAGATCGGTCGCTCCCAACACCATCAGTGCCTTGACAAGGGCTCCTTGTGGTGAAGGGCGTTGAGCAATTTCTTCGAGGTATTCACGTATCATGGCGGCTGCACCGGCTGCGTTCGGAGTGGCCATTGAGGTACCGGTGTATTCGAGATAATAGGTGCTTGACCATGTTGAACTGCCTGTGTCCGCTGCCTCTTGGGCCTTGCACGACCGCACATAGCCTCCAGGAGCAATCACGTCCGGCTTAATTCGACCATCGTCGGTTGGCCCACGGGAAGAGCCTGACATGATGGTATCAGGAGCACCGGAGTATCGGTTTTGGTGGTTGCCAACAGCGATGGTGTTCTTTGCTGTCGCAGGTGCACCAACTGTGCCGGTGTTTGGACCGTCGTTGCCAGCTGCAAAAAGAATCGTCAAGCCCTCTCGGCCGTTGTAATATCGATCATAATAATTGGAGCGATCGTCGATGTCTTCAGCCGATGACGTGTATTTACCGTGGTCGCTTGTTTGCGAGGAGCCCCAGGAGTTGGTGTGGGTTCGGGCGCCTGCTGAGTAAGCAGAATTGAGCAGGTAATTGAGCGAGGGCGATTGGAAATTGCCAGTATTATCGTTCTCCATCGCTTGGAAGTACAACTCTGCTTCTGGTGTAACCCCCGCATAGCCACCCTGTGCCCCATCGCCAAGAACAGTGCAGGACACGTGTGTACCGTGACCTGAGTGCTTGTCTGCGGTTGAACCATCACCAATCACGTCGTTGTTGCCAACCACTCTGGTGCCAAAATCACCGTGGTCTTCATCTAAACCGGAGTCCGCAACCGCTACGATTTGGCCTGAACCGTCGAGGTCGGTGGTGAAGTAGGTGGTCATCTCTGATGTGCGCATGTGGCTGCGAGCGTTGTTGTTGTATGCGGTGAATGAGGGATTGAACTGCAAAGATCGAAGCGACGGTTGGGCCATTAGTGCGAGAAGTTCCCTTGTCGCAAGGGTCCCCTCATAGCGGCCCTCATCCCACTTGTGTTGGTCTTCAAACACCAAAGGTACCACTTCAGCGAGGTTCTGAATCAGCGTGCCACCGGTGGAGTCGCTGAATTTCACGCCATCGGTTGGACCAAGTTCATCTCGCCATCCTTCGATGCGCATGAGTTCCCCTTGCAGGTCCACGATTCCTTGTTCAAGCAAGAGCACATCGAGCACAGCATCATCGACAAGCATTCCCAATGGAACGGCGTGCTGGACCATCACGCCTTCGTGGCCAACCGCTTCATTGAGGCCGGCGGGAGTGCCTTGAAGCATCAGGCCTGAAGGAGAAATGAATTCACGAACCGTAACACCTGCCACATCATCCAAACCTTTGCGGACATGTTGCATCTCAAGGGTGGTGTCAATGAGCACCAACCGTAGGTCTGCACGACCTTGAAGCCAAACGCTCGACAATGGTCGGTCAAGGTGCAGGCCATCCGCATCGAAGATTCCAATTCGACTGTCGGCCGTCAACGAGCGTGATTCTTCCGTGCTTTCTTGATTTGATACACCGACTGCATCAGCGTACACTCCGTCGACAAGATCGAAATGAACCCATTCTACGCCGTCGCGGTTTTGGAGCGTTTCATCGGCGACTGGTTGGCCGAAATCGATGGAAGAACACGTCGTTTGCAAGACAAATAAAGCGACGAGAAACCACGCCCCTAGCGCCGTACGGCGTGCTTGCATGGATTGGCCTCACGCCGGCGTGCTTTATCGCTTGGGGTCTGCTGAACAGCGTTTGCTTAACTCCAGGGCTAATTCGCCGGCCAGATTGTCCGGTCAGCTTTGTCCATGAAGAACTCGGTGGCCCAATAGCCAACTTCATGATCCCAAGTTTGACGCTGCTCGACGTTGTTGTAATCCGTCCATTCAAGTTCAATGGTGATGAGGTATTGATCCCAGACCGTGTAGCCTACGACGATCATCTCGAGATCATCACCTGCAATCGATGAGTGTGCGTCAATGGAATCAACCTCAATTCGCATCGTTTGATAGATTTCACTGCCGTTGACAGATTGGAAATGGACTTGAACGACGACATCGGTGATTTCCCTGCTCCCCGTGTTGTGGATTTCCGACATCAAAAGGTGACCACCGCGTTGCATGTATTGTGTTTCAACATCAACGCTATCCCTTGGAAGAACCCAATACCATCCGCTGAGAAGCACCCCCATGAACATCAAGAGAACAATGCCTGCAAGAGCGACTTGACGCGAGGAGATCTTCTGTCCAAGTGAGTCAACTGCTTCTTTTGCCCGCCGCACATCCTCCATGGTTTCGGCCATGTCTTGACTTGCATCAAGCGCAGCAAGGTCGAGTAAACCTCCAGGATTACCGCCGCTGATGTCATCCTCGTGAACCAACATCTCGCCGTCTTCGCCGACGGGGATGTGTTTGCGTTCACCATTCATGCGATCACCTCAGAAAATCATTGCCAACCCACTTGCAATGATGGATGTGACTGGTTCGACCAACAGAACGTGGCGCGTTTCAACAGCGCCGCCTGACAAGGTTCCAATGAGGGACAAGTCCGTCACCATACCGTTGACGCCAATCGAGGAAGCGGTTGGAACAACACCGGTGAATTGAGTGTCGAGCAACACACCACGGCCTTCGAGTTGCCAATCGCCAAGAATTGGGACATAGTATCCGGGCTCAACGCTCACCTCAGCGCTTGCGATGATTCGTCCGTCCGTGATGTCATCTAAGACAATAATCGGGTATTGCATAGGTCCTGTGTAGACGTGGATTGTGGCGGACTTGAGATTCTCACCGATCACCTCGACGCGCTCAATGACCACGCCAGGAGCCGATGGAACATTGGTTTGTTTGATGTACACCCGTTCCACACCTTGTCCGTCAGATGCGATGCGCATGCCCCAATCATTGGTTGCTTCCATAACGAAGGTTTTCGGAAGTCCCTCGGCCAACATCAACACATCGCCCTTGGTGTCAACTGCACGGCCGCTGGCTTCGAGGTACAGGTCCATGTTTTCAGTGTTGGATTGGTAGTCTAGGGTCATCATGCCTTGGAACGCAATGTCGGCACGAATGTCGAATTCCTTCTCGGGCTGAGCAGCGAGCCGCATCTCACCAGGCAGGTTGCGCATGAATGCGGTAGCCGGCCACCATTGATCGTCGACATAGCGCATTTGTTGAATCATCAATGAATCTGCTGAATAACCACCGGGGGTTTGGTATTGAGATGGAACGGTGACGTTGATCAGGAAGATATCACCGACGGTAGCGGAGAAATCAGTGGATTGTGGCACGCCAATCAACAGAGCTTCGACCCTCGTTAGCGCTCTGCGATCGATGAAGACGGCGTGGGCGGAGTCCAACCTCGTTCCGAGGTCGTACGTCATGTCAATCGAAACGCGAGGCACGGTCAAATTGTCCTGTGTGGAAAACACAGCATTGGCGACAACATTGTTTGGCTGAGTGGTATCCAAGCCGTCGATAACCAATTGGGCGTCCCTGCCCTCTAGACCGTTGAGGATCAGACTGAATTGTTCTCGAAGCGGTTGCCATCCATCCATGGCCAAATCGATTTCATACACCGGAACATCGTTGACCATCTTGAAATCATACTCGATAAAGATTCGACCAGAAGGTAGGCTGGGCATCCATGTTTTCAGATGCCAAGAGCGACGCAATTCAACAGAAATGCCTTGACCGGCCCATACTGAGGTGTTGACGCCTTCCAATTCACTGTCAAGCACAACGCCATCTTGGAGGATGGCCGCAGCGAGTTCTGGGTACGAGATGTTGGCGTTTCGCAACGCCTCGATGAAGAGTGGTGCTTCTTCAGGACTCACCTTGTAATCAGCGAGGATTGTGTCGACGATGGTTCGACCTGAAAGAGTGAAAGTTGGCATTCGGCTGTAGTTAAACGACACGAGAGATGCCTCATTGAAGTTCGCTGAAGCGCCGTGAACCCACACTGGGTCTTCGTTGACATTGGACCCTTTCTTGACATCAGCCGTGAGGTTAAACGCCTCACCTGTCACGAGGTTTACTCCGAGGGACATGTTGTTTTCATCGGTGGAAACGCCTCCCAAATCAACGGTCATTCCGTAGATGAGGTCGTTGACCACACTTCCAAAGTCAACAAGGTCACCAAGGAAGAAAGAGAGTGCTTCGACCCCGTCGCCTTCATCGAATGTGGGCAGTTCTAGACCCGTTGAATCAACCGAGCTCGGGTAAGCAACGGTGATGTCTGCGGGCAATGGATTGATCGCAATACGGCCGTTCATCCCCTTGAATTCATCAACATAATCGGTCTCGTCTTCGAGCAAGATGTTGAACGGTGCTGATTCCGCACGGGTCAATTCAATTCTTGAATTTCCTTCTGGACCAGTGGACCCTGGATCGAGTGGAGAGAGCCTTTGGACGCTTGTAACATGAGAAATCGCAACGCTTAGGCTGGCCTCACCGGCGTCTTCATCCACCCAGAAACGGAAATGGTCTCCGTCCATGGTCAATGGTTCGCTCGCATTGGTCATCTGAATTTGAATCGACTCCATCGGTTCGTTTGCAACATAACCAACCGTGTCGCCCAAGACAATCGAGAAGGACGATGGCAGGCCCTTCAATCGAATTGCGTTGCGTTGTTCGGAGGACTCCCCACCATAGGTGATGGTTCCAATTGGGCCGCTTGCCGAGTAGGTCATGGCCTCGGAGGTTTGAGTCAGATTGAACGTGCTTGGTCGATTTGAAACGGTGGCTGACTGGCGGGTGGCCGTTTCCAAGTCGCCGTCCAGATGACGCATGTGGCCAATGAGCAGAGCACCTGCCTCCAGCCCGCGTAACTCCATTTGTCGAATGTCGTTGATGGGATCGTATGAATGCTCAACATCGGTGATGCCACCGATCCGTGCGCTCATCGCCACCGGGACAAGAGGATCGATTGGACCAAGTCGTCCGTTCACCTTGGCGATTTCCGTATCCTCTGACAGAAGAATATGATCGAGTTCTGGCAACCACGGGTTGTCGCTTGATGAGATGGAGAACGTCACCTGTCCAATCGGCATTGGTTCACGAACCGAGTCCGGCAACGTCTGTCGCACTTGATTGCGACAGTGCAAAGCAACCACGCCACCCTCGGAACCAGCAGTGCCAACAATGGCTTCTGGCAGCCCGTTGACGATGTCACCCACATCCAGAATCACCTCGATGATGGTGAGGAGTGCGTTGTCAAACAATTGAGCAATGGTGTTGAGGTTTGGATTGTCGAAGTTGACGCGGCTCAATCCACTTTCTGGAATCTCAAAACTTCCTTCAACAATAATCACCTTGGGGACGTTATCGATGACGAGTTCAAGCGACGAGCGGTCTGATTCATAGCCACCACGCATGAATGTTGATTTGTATTCAAGACGGTCAATCGATTCCGTTGCAGCAATAGCGACCAAAGTGTTGGGCGGTGCAGCTGGATTGATTGGCAGCGTTGGGTCGTTCACATTCGTGGTGCTGTCGCCCGTGAAATTCTTGATGGCAATGATGAGTGAAAGCCGCTCTGGGAGGTTGCCTGGGAACCCTTCTGAGCCGGGTGCTTCGCCGATCATGGTGAAAATTGCTGCGATTTCCTCTGTCGGCATCGTCCCAGATGGAAGACCGCGAATCCAACTTCGCGAATCGGTGGTGTTACCGAACGGGCTGTCCCCTTCCGGGATGTTTGAGCGGTCTTCGAAGTAGTGCAGGTAGAGGTCGACCCCGACATCGGAATAGATTTCAACGGTGTCAAAGGTGTTTTGGCCCACGTTGTCGTTCCTCAATGTAATGTCCACTTCTTCGGGAAGCCGGGTCTGCCCCTTCTCAGGATGGAAGCCGACATCGATGTACGCAATCTCAAGGAGCGGTGCAGCAGTTCCACTGCCGTACCCATCAAAGCGAATGAATCCAACACCGACCCCTAATCCACACTTGTGATCGTCGCTTCGAGCTAGATGATCGGCGATTGGATCGAAATAAGATTCATCCTCGCAATCGGTTTGTCTGTTGCTCCCTGGTGCGTCTGGATTTGAAACACGAATTGCGTATGGAGCGGAAATGGATGTGAGGCTCAGGTCGCTGGAACTGATGGTCCCCCCAAGCAGGCCCGAAATGAAACCGAGGGTGTTTGTCACGAGCGTATTGACTGCAAAGGCCATGCGTTGAAGACCAACTGAAGTGGTGTATTGGTGCGGGGGTTGTGTGAATTGTGTGTCGATGACGACCGCATAGGATTCCGATTCCTCCAACGTCAAATCAAAGGCAAGACCCTTCATCAGGCTGACTTGTAGATGAGAGAGGTCGTCCCAGAGAGGATCGTTTTGATTCAACGCTGTAACGGCCCACTGAAAGGTTGGTCGAACCCATAATTCCTTGATGCATGGAACTGTTACCGCCGGGATGCCAGGTCCCGGGCTTGGTGTGACCACGCAATCACCCACGTCGATTCCAAATCCATCGTCTTGAGTGATGAGTCCTTGAATGGTCAGACCAACCGAAAGATCGTCTCCCCCGTCGCCGTCGATATCGATGTAGTTGTTGAACAGAACCAAGTCGGTTCCAACCAGCAACTCACCAGTGAAGGTGCCATTTTGCCAAGCCTCAAACGACGGGCCGTTGTTGCGTGATGAGAAGTTCACATAGATTGCATAGGTGTTGATGCCGATGCCCAAGGGGTTGTTGAGGCCCAATGAATTCACTGAAAAGAGAGTCTCAAACAGATTGTAAGGCCAGCCATCTGGCTGGGTTGATGTGTCGATGAGAAATTCATACGGACGAGGGTGATCGACTTCGAACGGGGAACTGTCGCGCAGTGAAACATTGTCCAAATAGGCACTTGCTTCACTCAAAGCATCGTTCTCGTTAAGGGGGCGAGCGTTCAAGTCCACAGCGTTGAGTGCAAGAAGGGCTTCTTGTGTCGCCAGTTCGCTTTCTCCGCTATCGGTTCTCGAGTTGAGGGTCTCTTCCAAGGCATCCAGAACGCCGAAGTCGTCGCGTGTCACTGACAAATCTGCTTCAACTGGTGTTGCAATGGACGCAAACATGAGCACAACGAGGAACACCGCCATGCGTCGAGGGTCCCGTTTCTGAGGCAAACCGACCCGTAGTACACGAACGGCAACCTCATCCATGCTCCAAGGAGGAAGGGCCACTATGAGAACCCATCCCCTTCATGGGTCGTTTCTTAGAGAATCCGGCGTGTCAAACCAAGGTCAAGCCTGAGCGATGTTGTCGGTGTTGCATGCAGGGCAGGCGACAATTGCTTTGGGAACGCCGTCCGGCAAGGCAACAGCATACTTGTGACCGCATGAGGTGCAGGTAAGATGGGTGAGGCCGTCGCTCTTTGGAGGCTCGGGTGCGGGTGCTTCCACCTCGGGTTTTTCAGCGGGTTGTTTGGGTTTGGTCGATGGCAATTGCACCCCACCGCTCTTGACCACTGTTTGTGGTGCCTCGGCAGGCATCAAATCATCGGCAACGGAAGCCATTTGAGTTGTTGGAGAAGGCTCGTTGCGTGGTTCTTGATCATTCAGCAGAGCCAATGCATCGGCGGCTGCGGCTTGGCTTCCAGCGCTAAAGGCTGGAGCTGCTGTTGGTGGCGCAAAGGCCGACATGACAGGGGCTGATTGCGTAGACCCGTAGATGGACTCAAGTTCTGCTGCTTTGGATTGCTCTTCTTGGACTGCTCCTGAAGTGACATCGCCCATATCAAGGCCAGCCAGAACCACGGCGGATGCAAAGAGGGGTGTTTTACGTGCATCAATCACATGAGCGATGTGTGCTTTTGCTTCTGCTGCGTTTAATCCACGGCCAATGAGCAATTCTACCGCAAGCCCGTGTTGCCACCGACGATGACCTACAAGGGCGATGCCCATGGTGAGTGTACCGATAAACAGGACAACCAACAGCATGCCAGCGATGCTCCCCTCTTCTGCAGGTTCGCCGATCTTAATTGAAAAGGCGTGGCTGTCAGAATTGTTCGAGGGGTCAAAGACAGTGACGACAACGGTGTATGTGCCGGCTTGCTTGAAGGTGAGATCTGCGCTGCTTCCAATCCGATCGGGATCGTCGCGTTCATCGCCATTCCCATCGCTGTCAAGTTCCGGATTCAAATCCCAATGGTAGCGGAGCGCAATTGAGGAATCAAAGGGATCGTTTGCTGTGACTGAGCATTTCAACGCTTGATCAATCATACCGCTTGAAGGCAGGACGTTCAAACTGCTTTGCTGAAGGACAGGGAGCGTAGCGTCAAGAACAACGACGGTGGTGCTGGCGCTGTTTGTGTTGCCAGACGAGTCGGTCACCGTGAGCACAACTTCGTGCGAACCGATGGTCTGCCATGACACCAAAATGGAGTTGTTTTGGCCGTACAAAGTACCGTCAAGGGTCCATGCGCACAAGGCGACTTCGTGGTCATCACTGCTGCTGTCACAATTGAGCGTCAATGCATCATTGACAAGCAAACGCCAGCCGCCTGCATTGGGTTGGCCGTTCCCACCGATCCGTGCCACAGGTTCGACCACGTCGTTGACGTCAATCGATGCCGTGGTAGATGCCATTTCCCCGGTTGGAGACACGACCCAAAGCGTCACTGTTCGCTCGCCGGGGGTGACCCAACTGGCCGTTGCCTCCCAACCGGTGGCATCAGCGTCGTTGTTGGCGGTTCCATCGTTATCCGAGTCGATCGATGCATCAAAGTCCCACAGGGCTGAATTGATTTGATTGAGGCGGTTTGGTGTTGACATCGCATCGAAGGCAACCGATGCTCCGATTGTTGTCGAGCCGTTGGCGTCGGTGTTGATGATTGGATTCAAGGTGGGTGTAAGTTCAACTCGGACGGTCATTCGGACGTCAACTGTCCCATCTGCCCCCCCAACAGGCGTGTCTGTATTATCGGCAATGAGCACCAGAACTTCGCCGTCCAATTCGTTTGGCACGATCCAAGAAAAGGAGGATGAGCCTTGCACGGATTGAAGGGAGGCTCCAGTGATGGAAAGGGTCCCTATGCCACCCGAAGTGTAGAGGTCGTTCATGTTCTGAGTTTGGAGGTAGACATCGCCTTGTCCCTCGAGCGACCACGCAGTGACGACCACGGTGGTACCAGCATCAAGACGCAAATCGTCGCCAGAAAGAAGGGTCGAATAACTGTCAGCCTCCATTCCAATGAGGTCATGGAACGGAGTCCAATAGGCCTCATTAATTGCATTCACGCTTAGGCTCGCTCGGCTGTCGTTCCCGCCCAAGTCACCTAGGCCCTGGTCGCCGTCGTGATCGAGGTTATCGAGGACAATGAACCAGGTCTTTTGTGAAATTGAGGAGGGGACCTTCCAGTGGAAGGAGAACGAACCGAGGGCCGATTCTGTAGAAGGCACTGGTTCGAAAGAAGAACGGTAGGATTGGCCCAAATCATAGGGCTGAATGGTGTTTTGATCAAAGACAAGAACGTCCATTGCATCGTCGATGATGTTGATGTTGATGTCAAACACATCGCCAGGCATCAAAACGCCGAGAGACACTTTGACGCACTCGCCATCCGAGATTGCATCAGAACTTGAAAATGCAGCAACCGTGGTCTCCGTGCAGTTTGGAGCGGCCCGGCCGGAATCTGCAAACGCAGATGGAGGCACCAAGAGCATGATGAACAGCATAGCCACACAAACAGAGGAACGCATGGCCTGCTGTTGTTCATCGCCCACTTGAATGATGTGGAAGAATGAGTCAGGCAGTCCAACCATCGCCCGTCCATGACAGATGCGTCGTTTGGCCGCTCGAACCCAAGAGAATTCGGTCACCGTCCTTGGCTACTGAGATGGTCAAACCGTTGTGTGCATCTTCCTTTGTCGCTTCGTCCAAAGGCACAGTTGGGTCCTTGATTCGCGCACTGAAGTGAGTCAACACCAGATGGTTAGCCCCACACGAAAGTGCGGTTCTCGTGGCTCCAGTTGCCGTGGAATGCAAGTGTTCTGTGGCGTGATCTTTGGTGTCGTCCAAAAAGGTCGCCTCGTGAATGATGACATCCACTGCACTCAATGCTGTGATCCCCGGGGCTTGTTCGGCCGTGTCGCCTGATACCACCAAACGCCTAGGTTCAATTGCTGCTGAACGGAATGAGGATGCTGCAAGTGACTCACCGTTGGCGAGGGTGATGTCTCTGCCCTGACCCAATTCTGTTTGTTGTGCAGTCGTGAGCCGAAGTTCAGCTGCTTTGAGTCGATTGAACTTGCCTGCTTTTTCTTTGGTTTCAAACATCCAAGCGCAGGATGGAACCGTGTGCGTGGTGGCCAATGGCACGATGTTGACATGACGCCAACCTTGAGGTTGTGGCAAGGAAGAGATGTGAGCAGCCGTTTGTGAAGTTGGGTCAAGTTCAATCCATGAATCCGCCTGAACATCACCAAGAATCCAACGAACTTCGTAGCCTAATTGGGTGCTTGTTGCCCCGAGCGAATGCCATGATTGCATTTGGCGGGCGAGTTCTGCTGGAGGTGCTGACTCTGGAATCGCCCTGCCATCCGCGAGAGCGTCAAGCACCTCAGTTGATGTTGGCCCAACAATGAGCAGAGGCCGTGTGCGTCGGTCCAAGGACATGGTTTGCAGCCAAGGTAAGAGCCCCCATGTGTGGTCAAGATGACCATGGGTGAGGCACACGACATCAATCCGTGCCGCCCTCAAGGAACCGGTCGGCGTGTGAAGTTTCAATCGCTTACGTTGTTGAGCGTAGCGGATCTGAAAACCCTCGCCTGCATCGATGACAGCAATGCCATCTTCGCAGGAGAGGAGGCTGCCGCTGACATCGCGAGCACCTGCAGGCCGAGCAGAAGCGGTCCCAAGAATGTGGAGTTCCAACCAAATCACATCCTCAAGAGTTCATCGGTATTGGCGTTGGTGGGAACCACCGCAGCAGTACAATTTGATCCACCGCACGAATCCAACGCCATGGAATGGCAATGTGAACAGAGCCCTCTACAAGAGCTTCATCAGGATCTCGAACAAAAAGATGGGTGCATTGCAGCCCATTCGCATCGACGACGGCGTCGTGAACAACACCCAGGCGGCGTCCGTCTGGTAAGAACACCTCTAGACCCGTCAAGCGGGAAACTGTGTCTTCACCTCGAACCATGGTTGAGCCTCGTATCTGCGAAGAGGGCACGGGCGATAAATCAAACCCGAGTCAAAATGAAACCGGCGCTGTTGAGCACCTGTTGCAGGAAACTGCGAAGAGAACTGCTTCACTTGCCGCGGTTGAGGTTTGCCTTGAGGGAAGGTCGCAACTTCTCTGCACCCTTACCCTTCTTGTGCAATCCACGTCCACGCTTTCCAGCGGAGGTCTTGCCTCGGTAAGCTCGTCCACGGTGGGACTTGTTTCCGTTGGCTCCACAGAACACACCGAGTTGCTTGTCCTTGATGATAGCGGGGTGGTGTGTGTCAATCATGATGACTTCGTAGAACTTGTGCTTACCGTCTTGGCCAACCCAGTACGAGTTGAGAACTTCGAGGTTAGGGAAGTGACGAGCAACACGCTCTTCGGCCATGCGCTGGGTGTTCTTGGCCATGGTGATCTTCTTGATACCGGCCTTGGATGGCTTACGCTTCATGTGAATCTTGCCCTTTCGCAATCCACCACGGCGGATACGGGTGCGGATGACAACAACGCCTTGCTTGGCTTTGTATCCAAGTGAACGTGCTGCGTCCAAGCGAGTTGGTCGCTCGATGCGGCAGTTGACAGGTTCACGGCGCCATTGAGCCATGCGTGTCTGCCTGTACATGTGAGGCAGTGCATCGTTTGGGCGCTTCCAAGTTTGACGAACGTGTTGGTACAATCCTTGAGCCATAATGAACACC
>Ga0181379_1000182_pt1 | contig 31750 bp, 37 predicted proteins | sample 2SPOviralmetaG_FD_130115 | JGI IMG/M metagenome (GOLD analysis project Ga0181379, IMG submission 130115) | Marine viral communities from the oligotrophic San Pedro Time Series (SPOT) site, San Pedro Channel, CA, USA - 2 SPOT_SRF_2009-07-10 | ecosystem: Environmental > Aquatic > Marine > Strait... | reverse complement strand
TCTAAATCTTTAATAGACGGCGGCACAATAAATATTAATTTTGCTTGGTCATAAATTTCGTTAATTGCCAAAGCTCCTTGCCAATCAAGTTCTAAAATACGGTTTGATTTTTGTAATTTTAAACTAACTTCTTTTTTTGAAGTTCCATAGAGGTTATCAAAAACTTTTGCGTGTTCTAGATATTCTTCTTTTTGAATTCTTGTTACAAATTCCTGCTTAGAAACAAAATTATAGTCTAAGCCTTCTTTATCTCCCTCACGCTTTTCCCTAGACGTATCAGAAATAGCAATATCAAAATCAGCTGATCGTGAATCTCTAAAAACTTCTTTGATTAAAGATGTCTTTCCTCCTCCCGAAGGACTAGAGATAACAAAAAGTTTGTGGAGTATTTCAGGCATTGTTAAAGTATTAATAAATTGAGATTAATTATATGCAAGATTTTTTAGAAAAAGCTATTGAATTAGAAGCTTTAAAGTTTGGAAGTTTTAAACTTAAATCCGGAATAGATAGTAATTACTTTTTTAATATTTCTGCATTCTTTGATTCCGAATCCCTTTCCTTTTTAGCGGAGTGTTACGTTTCAGAAATAATTAAATTGGAATTAGATTTTAATTTATTCTTTGGCCCAGCTTATAAAGGAATCCCTCTAGCTTCAGCTGTAGCAATAAAATATTTTGAAATAACAAACAAAAAAATACCTATAGCCTTTGATAGAAAAGAAGAAAAACTTCATGGAGAGGGCGGTCTAATTATGGGAGATATTAAGAATAAAAAGGTTTTACTAATTGATGATGTTCTAACAGCTGGTACTGCTATTAAAAACTCTATAGAAGTTATTGAAAAAAATGGTGCTTCTTTCATCGGAGCTTTAGTTGCACTCGACCGAGAGGAGAAGTACGATTCTGATAAATCTTATAAAGAATTTTATAGGCATCAAGGAATCAATATATATTCACTCGGAAAAATTTCAGATTTAAAAGTTTAAAATTAAAAATATGTTTAGCGGAATAGTACAAACAACTTCTAAAAAAATTACTTTTGAAGTTAAAGATTACGGTTATAAGTTGTCTATTCTTGTTTCCGAGAATTTTACAAAAAAGATAAAAAAAGGAGATAGCGTTTCAGTAAATGGAGTGTGTCTAACAGTTGTGGATTTTAAAAAAAATCTTCTTATTTTCGATGTTATACATGAATCAATAAAGCTCACCAACCTTTTAGAAAGTTATGAATCCAGACCTTTTAACCTCGAAAGATCTCTAAAAGTAGGAGATGAAGTGGGTGGTCATTTCGTTTCTGGTCATGTCCATGATGTAGCTGAAGTAATAAGTTTTAAAAATGACAAAGAAAAAATTTTGAAGGTTAAAATTCCAAAATCTATAAAGGATTATATCTTTAAGAAAGGCTATATTGCTATTAATGGCATAAGCCTTACTGTAGTTGAGGTCAAAACAAACTTTTTCACTATGTCGATTATTCCAGAAACTTACTCTTCAACGAATTTAATTTATGTTAAGAAAAAGGATTTTGTAAATGTTGAAGCCGATCAACAGACCATTTCAATTGTAGAGACTGTCAAAAAATTAACTTAGCGCTTCTTTTACTATTTTACTAACAATTGCTGAATCAGCTTTTCCCGCCGTTTGGGATTTTAAAGAACCCATAACTTTACCCATATCTTTCATGCTTTCTGCATTTAGATCTGAAACTACCTTCGATACTAGCTCAAATATTTCTTCGTGAGTCATTTGTTCTGGCAAAAATTCCTTAATACATAATATTTCTAATTTTTCTTTATCAGCCAACTCTTGCCTATTTGCTTGTTCGAATTGAGTTATTGAATCCTTTCTTTGTTTAATCATCTTTTCTAAAATCGAAATTATCTGATTCTCATTTAATTCACATTTCTCTTCAATTTCTAATTTTTGTATTTCAGAAAGGATCATTCTTAAAACAGATGTTTTAAATTTATCTCCTGACTTCATAGAAATTGGTACTTGAGTTTTAATCAAGTTTTTTAAATCTTGGGACATTTAGACTCTAGCTCTTTGGGGAGGCATTTTGCCAAATTTCCTTCTTTTGGCTTGTCTTTTTACAGCTGCTGCTGCTTTTCTTTTCTTGACTGAAGTAGGCTTTTCGTAAAATTCCCTTTTTCTTATTTCAGCAATAATTCCTGCTTTATCACAAGATCTTTTAAATCTTCTGAGGCCAGAATCAAAGGATTCGGTATCTTTTAGTTTTATAATAGGCATTTTTATATTAGGGTGGCAATTCTATATAGAGATAGGATATTTTGCAAAATTACTTTTTAAATTAATGATGATTTTAGGCATTGAAACTTCTTGCGATGAAACAGGTATAGCATTGTATGAAGGTAGTTCAAATAAAATTATTTTTGAAGCTTTATATAGCCAAGCAGAAAAACATAATCTTTACGGAGGAGTAGTTCCCGAATTGGCTGCTAGAGATCACACAAACAGACTTTTACCTTTATTAAAAAACAAATTAGATGAAGAAAAAATACAAATAAATGAAATCGAGGCTATTGCTTACACAAATGGACCTGGCCTAAGAGGACCCTTAATGGTAGGAGCTGGATTTGCTAATGCTTTATCATATTCTTTAGACATACCCTCCATACCTATTCACCATATGGAAGCACATTTAATAATGGCAAAATTTGACTCGCCACAATTAGACTATCCCTATGTCAGTCTGCTAGTTTCCGGTGGGCATACTTTGATAGTGAAAGTTATATCAGCAGAGCACTATAAAGTTATTGGCCAAACGAGAGACGATGCCGTTGGAGAAGCCTTTGATAAAACAGCAAAACTCTTAAATCTTGGATATCCTGGCGGACCTCAAATTGAAAAAAGGGCTTTGTTGTCTGAAGACAAGTATCCTTTTTCTTTCCCTCGACCAATGATTAATTCAAATGACCTTGACTTTAGCTTTAGCGGATTAAAAACTTCAGTTTTATACAAAGTAAATGATTTAAAAAAAGAAAATAACTTATCGGAAAAAGTGATAAACGACATTGCTCATGAATTTCAAAATGCTGCTGTCGACTGTTTGATAGAAAAAACTTTAAAAGCATGCCATGTTGAAAAAAGTAAATCCTTAGTTTTATCTGGAGGAGTTGCAGCAAATAAATATTTAAGAAAAAAATTAGAAGAAAAAAAAGGGAACATAAAACTTTATTACCCAGACTTAAAGCATTGCACCGATAACGGTCTTATGATTGCATTTGCTGGATATCAAAAAATTAAACAAGGTAGAAAAAACTATTTTATAGAGGTAACCCCAAGATGGAGTTTAGAAAATGTCTAATAAAATTTTTGTAAAGGATCTTGATGTGGAAGCCGTTATAGGAATCTTCAATTGGGAAAGAGAAGTGAAACAATTAATTAGAATTTCATATGAGGTCGAGGTAGAAATAAGTAAAGCTTTTGATTCCGATAAAATTGAAGATACATTTGACTATAAAAAAACTTCTAAGAGAATTATTAATTATGTAGAAAAATCATCTTTTCAACTAATTGAAGCCTTAGCTGAACAAGTTGCAAAAATAATATTTAGAGATAAAAAAGTAATCTCTCTAAAATTAACAATATCAAAACCAGGGGCTTTGAGAGGCTCTCGAGAAGTTGGTCTTACAATATTTAGAACAGTTTAATGGCAATTTTTTATTTAAGTTTAGGAAGTAATATTCATCCTGAAGAAAACTTAAAATTAGCTAGAAAGTATTTAAAAAAAATTTCTCTCTACAGAAAGAATCAAAAATCTATAAAACAAAGTCAGAAGGTTTCGTGGGAAACGATTTTCTTAATCAAGTTTTATGTCTTAAAACGAATAATTCTGCTGAAAGTATTATCAAGATAATAAAAAATATTGAAAAGAAAATAGGAAGAAAAGAAAGAAAAGAGAAATTTTCGGAAAGAGAAATTGATATTGACCTATTGATATATGATCAAGTCGTAGGCAGGGTATCTGGAAAAGAAATTCCTCACAAAGATATAGATCTTTATAGATTCGTCCTTGAGCCTTTATTAGAGATAGCACCAAATCTAATTCATCCTAAACATCAAAAAAAAATATCTGAGTTGTGGAATGAGAATTTAGATAGGTTCTCCTAAAGCTCTAGCTTTATCGTATAAATTCTCTTCATCCTTCTTCAGATATCGACAAGCAATGCTTAAAAGTATAATTGGGATTATCAAAACTATAAGAGTTAAAGCCAAAGATTGTTTGAGTGCAATTGCCTCTGAAGTAGATTTTAGTATTCCATCTGCTAAAAATTGGACCGTATAAATATCACTCACCATACCAGCTAGGTAGGGGCCTAAAGCTAAACCGATCATACTTAGCATCAAAATAAAAAAAGCACTCGCTACTGCTCTCATTCTAGGCAAAACTAGCTCCGTCACGGTAGAAGCAGCACAACCAAGCCAGGCTGTAGAAAAAATATGGTAAAAGAACTTCCAGGTGAATGAGATATTTGCTTCTGAGGAATAAAGCAAACCAAGGGCAGTAATAGCCGTGCCTATTGCTGAAGCCATAATCAAATATAACTTTCCATTAACAAATTTTTCTCTAAGCTTATCTCCTACTAGGCCTCCTCCAATAACTCCAATCATGGAACCAAAAGCTGTTATTAGTCCATAAACAACACCAACTTCTGAGGCTGTCATATTAAAATTTCTTATATAAAAGGCAGGACCGAACGCTCCTAAAGCATAAGTAACAAAAGTTATGAAAGGAAAGGCGAGAAATCCAAGCAAAAGAGCCTTGCTTTTAAACATTAAAGTAAAGGCTACCTCGTCTCTAATTCTCAATCCTTGAATCCAATTACAAACAATATAAAAACCTATCCCAAAAGCAATCCATTGCAAGTAATCCCCAGTAAATTGAATCAACCTGTAGCAACTAAAGAACACAAAGCAAAATAAAATTAGATTTCCAAATAATTCTTTATATTTGTTCTTTGATTCAAAAAGACCAATTGGAGACAAACCAACGAATTCTTTAAAAGCAGCTTTTAATGGATTTTCTTTTTTAACATCTTTGATACCCTCGCTAAGACCCCTAGGAGGTTCTTTTATTTGCCAAGTTAATAAAGCTAGGAGTATTCCAGGAAGGCCAACCGCCATAAAAGCAACCTGCCAGCCTTTTAAACCAAATGGAGCTTCAGTAATTATTGGAAAAGCTTCGTTCCAGTTATCAACTATTAAACCACCTAAAAAAATACCTATTCCTGATCCGATATAGAGACCACTGGCATAAATAGATATAACAGTTGCTCTTACCTTGGGTGAAAAATAGTCAGACAATAAAGAGTATGAGGCAGGAGATGCGCTTGATTCTCCGATACCAACTCCAAATCTATAAATTGAAAGTGATACAAAGGATTTTGCTGTCCCAGATAAAAAAGTCATTAAACTCCAGAAGGCCAATCCAAGACTAATAAGGTTTTTTCTATTCCACGTATCTGCTAGCTTGCCCATTGGAATTCCAACTACAGAGTAAAAAACAGCAAATGCTGTGCCGTATAAAAAGCCAATATCGCTATCAGAGATATTTAAATCTGCTTTTAGGTCTTCTGCAAGAATTGTAAGAATTTGCCTGTCTATAAAATTGAAGACATAAACTATTACAAGAAGTATTAATGCGAATTTGGCACTACGTCCTCCAACTTCAGGAATCGAAGTATTTTTCATCAATTTTTAGCCTAAAAGCGCTATCGCAGAACCTGTTATAACAGTTACATCATCTTGATTCTTGGTCTCGATTGATATTTCTGCAAATGATTCTCCATCTTCTTCTTTGATGCCAATAATAGTAGCTGTGCTTTCTAGAGAGTCCCCGGGCCAAACTTGATTTGTAAATCTAACACCATATTTTTTTAGAGTCCCATCACCAACGAAATTTGTTAGCATCTTTCCTGTCATCCCCATCGATAACATTCCATGAGCAAAAACTCCTGGATAACCGGCTATTTCTTTTGTAAATTTGTCATCAGAATGTAGTGGGTTATAGTCTCCTGAAGTTCCAGCATACTGGACAATTTGCGTTCTTTTGAGATCTTCAACTATTTTTTCAGAATAAGTATCTCCAACTTTTATTTGATCTTTTTTTAACATTACTCCCTCCTAGTTTTCCACAGGTTTTTCAGTTACAACGCCTACCGATGTAGCTGTAATAATCAAATCACCATTTTGATTTCTGTACTCTGTCACGCTTTCACTAAATTTCAATTTTCCTGCTCTTTTACTCTCTTTTTCCCAAGAATTTCCTGCTCTAACTTCCGCGGTAATAACATCACCAACTTTAAGAGGCTGATGATATTCATAATGTTGTTCAGCATGAAGACCCATTGCTGCGCCTCCGCCCCCAGATCCAGATGACTTCATTCCTGAAGATTCTTTTCCCGATCCAAACCAATTTTCGCCTCCAATTTTAGGCCTAAGAAAATAATCAGGATCAAATTGCGCACTTGCTTGAATAAATGTTGGAGGAGCTACAACATCATTACCATCTTCTTCATAATATTTTGGGTTTGAATCCCCAATAGATCTTGCAAACATCATGATATGACTTTTCTCTATTGGCATTTTTATTTTTGACATATTTACCTCACTCGTTTATTAATTTCCATGCAGCATCTGCCATCATAATCGCATTTTCGCCAAAAGAATCAGCATTTTTTCCTGCCGCAGTTCCATCTCTTACTCTGCCCATTATGCCTTGACTAATTGCTGCTAACTTAAATAGGTTGAATCCCATGTATAAATTCCATTCCTTAGAAATTTCATAACCTGTTTTTTCTTCATACATCGCTAGGTATTCCCTCTCAGTTGGAATCCCTAAAGACTTACATTCCTTTTCGTTTGAGAGAACTTCATTTAATTTATATTGAATACAATGGTAGCTAAAGTCTGCAGCGGGATCGCCCAAAGTAGATAATTCCCAGTCCAAAATAGCACAAATTCTAAATGAATTTAGATCGATCATTACGTTACTTAAGCTAAAGTCACCGTGAACAAGTTTAGTCTCTTTTTCAATTGGCAAATTTTTTGGCAACCATTCCATAAGATTATTCATAGATTTAATTTCTCTAGTTTCAGAAGCTAGATATTGTTTAGACCATCGAGCTATTTGTCTACCAACATAATTTCCAGGTTTTCCAAAGTCTTCTAAACCAATGCTAACGTGATCCACACTATGTAATTTTGCAATAGTATCGTTCATGGATTGATAAATTTTTTGCCTTTCTGTTTCTGTTGCTTTTGGTATGTGAGGCTCCCACATTACTTCTCCTTCTACAAAACTCATCAAGAAAAACTCTGTTCCAATAACAGACTCATCCTCACAATGAAGGTAAGCTTTAGGAACAGGAACATCAGTTTTGTTTAAGGCTGCGATTACTTTATATTCTCGATCAACCGCATGGGCTGACTTCAAAAGTTTCCCTGGAGGCTTTCTTCTTAGAACGTAAGATTCTGATATTGTTTTAATTAGATAAGTCGGATTTGACTGACCACCAATGAATTCTTCAAGAGAGATTATATCCTCAAAGTTTTTTACTTCACTCTTGAGATACTTTTCCAAATCTTCATGATTAATCTCATGTCTTTCAGACACTGATTTTGTTCCAGAATATTCCCCTTTGAATTTAGTATTCATAATTTCCTAAAGAAACTTAATATACATCAGTTTAAAGATCTTCCGCCATCAATTTTAAGGATTTGACCGGTCATATATGTGAATTTTGTAAGACCTAAAACTGCGTCAGAAATATCTTTTTCTGAACCAATTCTCCCTAAAGGTATCTCGTTAATTAGATCTACTTCTTGGGAAGAGCCATCCGAAGGTAAAAGAATAGCTCCAGGCGCAACAGCATTGACCCTAATATTTGGAGCCAACTCTCTTGCTAAAGTTTTCGTTAAATTTTCTAACCCAGCTTTAGCAATTGAATATATGACATAATTTTTCATTCCTCTATTTATCATAGCGTCGGATATATTTATTATTGAACCTTTATTTTTAGAAAGAATTTCAAAATTATACTTTGCCAGCAGAAAAGGACCTCGCAAATTAGAGTTGATTAAATCATCCCAATCTGTTTTTGCATGATTTATTAAATTCGTCTCAAAAAAAGAAGAAGCGTTATTTACTAAAAGATCAAGAGATTTATACAACTGCTGAGTTTTGAAAGCAAAGTCTTCAAGATTTTCATAGTTGTTAAGGTCAAATTTTATAATTTTACAGCTATCCTTCCTTAACTTATTTAGTTCAAATTGAAGATATTCCGCAGCAGATTTAGAATTATTGTAATGACAGATAATATTGTATCCATCAGCATGAAGAGTTTTACATATCTTATTGCCAATTCTCAATGCTCCTCCTGTAACAAGGGCTGTTTTATTTGACATACTCAAAAAGGGATATAGTTTTTAATCTTTTTTTAAAAAGCATAGATTTAATTTCATCGGGTTTAAGATTTTCTACATTTATCTTTACATTTTTAAGTTCAAATAGCATTTGTTTCCAAGCCTTAAGTTCTTTTGATGATATTATTTTTAATTCCTTCAGTAGAAGAAAAGATTCAATTACCAGAGTTTCATCCCTAAAAAAGTTTATTTTATTTAGGTCGGTTAAAAGTTCTTTTTTACTGATATTTCCATTTTCTTGGAATAGATACATCTTATTAAAAGTTTCTCTAAAATTAGATATCTTATTTGGAATTTTTATTTTCTGTTCTAAATCTTTAGCTAAATTTGAATTCAAATTAATTATGGCCCATTTTTCAGAAATTCTATTCTCAGAATTATCAAGAATTTCTAGAAATTTAATGTTTTCTTTATAAACGTTTTCTAAGCCGTCAAAGTATTGAAGGGCATTTATTTTTTTTAAAGTTTTAAAATAATTGCTAGAATTTTTATAAGAAAGTGCTTTTTTTGTTTCGTCCCAAATTCTCTCCCCTGAAAGATAATTAACTTCTTCGTTATCAGACATTTCTTTTAATGTTTTTATTGTTTCTTCAGTAAGGGAAAAGCTAAGTTCAGAAAGTTTTGTCTTGAATCTTGCAACTCTAAAAATTCTTAAGGGATCTTCAAAAAATGCTTTAGATACAATTCTAATTTTTTTACTTTTTATATCTTTAATTCCTCCATAAGGATCATAAAGCTTCCCACTTTCATCTTTTGCTATTGCATTAATAGTAATATCTCTTCTTTTTAAATCTTCTTTCAAAGATATTTTTAAATTAGTATCAAATTTAAACTTCTTATGGCCTTTGCCAATCTTTGTTTCTTTTCTTGCCAGAGCATATTCTTCTTTACTTTTTGGATGTAAATAAACAGGAAAATGTTTTCCAACCTGTTTAAATCCTTTCTCTAGCATTTCTTCATGGGAGCTATTTACTACCAACCAATCTTTCTCTTTAAAAGGGATTCCTAAAAGCTCATCTCTTACCGCACCTCCCACTAAATAAATTTTCATTTTTGTCTACTCTGTACTTTAAATTCTTTTTTATCTTCTAGCCTCAAAAATGTTAGTTCTTTTCCCCAGCAACATCCAGTATCTAAAGCCTTAATATTTTCTATACCCGTCTTTCCCTCTAACGCCGCCCAATGACCAAAAACCAGATAATCAAGATCTTCCATCAACTTTAGTTTTTTATCAAACCAAGGAAAAGAATTCTTTGCTATATTTTTTCTATTTCCTTTGTAAGAAAAATCTGGCTTTCCATTTCCCTTTACTACCCTTGCTCTAGTAAAAAAATTGACAGCATCTATTAAAAATTCTTCAGCAAATCTTTCTTCATTTTTAAAAATACTTTTCAAATACTTTCCTGGGCTAGACAATAATTTTATCTTTATGAGCCTTGATAAAATTTCAACTTTTTTTAGAGACATATGCATTGGAATTCCAGCGTGTACCATACCTACAGTTTGAATTTTTTTATCAATAAAGATTTTTTTTGAAAATACGAAAGGTTGGTTTAAAAGGTAATTTGCTAATTTAAATACTTTTTTATATTTCATTAAAGAACCAAATGTATCCTCTTCTCTAATTGGTCTTTTATTAAAGAAACAGTTTAAAAAATGCAGATCATGATTGCCTAAAACTAGATGCATTGATTTTCTATTAGCGTAAACATACTTTAAAACTTTTAATGAATCAGGACCTTTGTTTACGAGGTCGCCAGTAATCCATAAAAAATCTTGGGAAGAATCGAACTTAATTATTTCCAGACCTTCTTTGAATTCCAAAAAGCATCCTTGGATGTCTCCTACAGCATAATTAGGCATTTTCTTCCAATTGAGAAGCTAGCTGTAAATATTTATCTAAAGATAATTCATCTGGCCTTAAATCTAGATTTATATTTATTTCTAGATTTTCAAGAGATTTTTTATCAAAAATATCGCCTAAAGAATTAGATATTTTTTTTCTTTTTTTATTGAATAAAGTTCTTGTTATTTTTTTTAAGTTACTCAATTCCCTTGGTAAATAAGTATTTTTTTTGGGAGTAAATTTTACAAAAAGACTATCTACTTTTGGTACTGGAGAAAAGAAAGATTTATCAATTTCTTTTAAAATCTCCATATCGTATAAGTAGTTACAAATTACACTTAGCCGACCATAAGATGAAGTATTTTCATTTCCAGAACACCTTAAAGCGAATTCTTTTTGCAGCATAAAATGCATATCAGAGATCATTTCATAGCGTTTCTCACACCATTCCAACAAAGGACTAGAAATATTATAAGGAATATTTCCCACGATACGAAACTTGCTTTTATTGAATAATTTTTCTGTTTCAAATTTAAGAATATCTTCATTATGAAATATAGAGTTTTTAGTTTTAAATTTACTTTCAAGGAATTTAAATAAATCTTTATCTATTTCAATGCCGTGATAGTTGCTACATAGATTTAGTATGTTTTCTGTAAAGTCTCCTTTTCCCGGGCCTATCTCTAGAAAATTATCTTGAGGTAAAATTTTCAAGTAATTTGTCAGCTCACCTAAAATTTGTTTATCTTGTAAAAAATTCTGCCCAAATCTTTTTTTTGGTTGCATTTTAAATAAGCGAAAAAGAGACTTTCAATGCTTCATTCATGCTGGAAAAATCAGCAACATTTTGACCGGCAATTTCGTAAGCTGTGCCATGGTCAACCGAAATTCTAAAGAAAGGAAGACCCAAGGTTATGTTTAAAGTTTTACCAAAACCCATAGATTTAATGACCGGCAACCCTTGGTCATGATACATAGCTAAAAAAACATCATATTTTGATATATTTTTTTCAATGAATGCTGTGTCTGCCGAAATTGGGCCATATAAATTTTTTTTTGCAGATTTTATAAATGGCTTCAATATTTCTTCTTCCTCTCCACCAAGATAACCTCCTTCCCCAGCATGAGGATTTAAACCCAGCAAACAAATCGCAGGATTTTTAACCTTCCAGGTATTTTCTAGTTCATATGAAATTATCTCTACTGTATCTTCAAGATTTTTCTGAGTGACCTTTGAAGGCACTTCAGATAAAGGAATATGAGTGGTAAGAAGAGCAATTTTCAGTTTCTCATTCATCAATAACATGACAACTTTTTTTACGTTTGAAATATCTGCAAGAAATTCTGTATGACCAGAAAACTCAAATCCTGATTGATTAATTAGTTCTTTATTGATTGGTCCTGTTATGAGACCTTTAAATTCTTTACTCAGACATCCCAAAGCACCATAAGATAAAACTTCTATAATATAATTTGTATTAGCCAAATCAGGCTTACCAAGCTTAACTTCGTTGCCAAGAGGAAAGTGTTTAAAACTGATTCCTGATCCTGTAGATCCTTCTTCTAGGAGGTTTAAATCTAGATTAAGATTTTTTATTAGGCTTTCAAAAAAGTTACCATCTCCAAGGAGGACAAATTCTTTTTGAATTTTTTTATTTTCAGCAAGAGCTTTTAATGTTATTTCAGGACCAATACCAGCAGGATCGCCTGGCGAAATACAAATTTTGGTCATGAAGAGATTTTAATATCTACAAAAGCTTCTGACCTTATTTCTTCAAGAGTATTTTGCAGTTGTTCTCTGTACTTTCTCTGAAATAAAATTCCATAAGCTTTATCTTTTAAAAGGTCATCAGAAATATTTTTTTCTCTTCTGTCTAAAACTTTTAATACATGCCATCCAAAGTTACTTTTGAAGGGCTTACTTAGGATATTAATTTTGGAATCATTCATCACTTCTTCAAATTTTTTGTCGTAGACTCCAGATGGTGCCCAATCTAATTTGCCTCCATCAAGTTTTGAACCAGGATCATCAGAATAAATCCGAGCTAATATTTCTATTTCTTCTCCTTTATTTATTCTTTCGAACAAACTATTAATAAGGTCTTTCGCTTGTTTTTCACTTCTTATTTCAGACTCTTTGATTAAAATGTGCTGAACAAGAGACTGAGATTCAGTTTTTATGGTCTCGCCTTTAATGTCCTCAATCTCAATGATATGAATACCAGCACCACTTTTTATAGGACCATGAACATCATTTTTGTTCATTTTCGATACGTGCTCTATGAATAAACTAGGAACCTCAGATTTTAATCTCCATCCCAAGTTTCCATTGTTTTCACTCTCATAAAGATCAGAATATTTTTTAGTTGCTTCAGAAAAGGAAATATTATTTTCAATCTCTTTAATAATTTTTGTTGCTTTGATTATATTTTCTTCATTATTAGAGGCATTATTTTTTAAAAGTATTTGATTAATTTTGTATTCTATTGAAATTAAGCTGAGTCCTTCTGCTGAATTAATGTAATTTTGCAACTCTTGATCTGAAATAATTATTTTAGGCCCAACAAGCCCTGATTGAACTCTTCTTAAGATCATTTCTTTTTTCATTGCTTCTCTAAAATCTTTGAAAGAGTCATTGCCTTCCTCTATTTTTTTTCTAAATTCTTGTAAAGTTAAACCATCTTGTTCAGCAAATAGACTTAATGATTCATTAAGCTCTTGATCACTGATTCTTACACCAAATCTCTCTGCTTTTTGTAAAAGAATTTCATCCATAATTAATCTTTCAGTTACTCTGCTGAATAAAATTTCTTCTGGAGGTAGCGTGTCACCGTTAGTTTTGAAATTAGTAATGGTATTTTCTATCGCATCATTTAATTCAGATTCCATGATGATTCCTTCATCAACAATAATTGCAATTCTGTCAATAAAATTGACTTCCGAGTAAATGACTTTTGCGAAAAGGCAAAAGATAAATATATAAATTTTCATAAGTTTCTTCTTTTTAAATAACTCTCTTTTGGCCTTCCAATTGAACCAAGACCTTTGAGTTCAAAAAACAATCTAAACCTATCTTTATGATAATCTTTAAACGTATCATTTTCCAAAATACTTACCCAATCTAGCTCTAAAGATTTCATGTAAGCAAGACCCACAGTCATGCCTTTATTTTCATAATCTATTGAAACTACACTATTTATATTTTTTTTCTGTTCTAAATCGTTGATAAATTCAAATCCTCCACTCCAATTTTTATCAAGATATACGTCCGCGGAAAATTCAAAAGAGTTTATTTTTTTTTTGTTCTAGGGAATTATTATTCAAATTATAAATTTCAATATTTCTAGCAAAATAATGACCTATTAAAATTTTATACTTATTGAAATTTAAGCTTAAAGAGTTTGAAGATATATTAAAAACATTTTTTCTGTCTATTGAAAGATGGGACTTAAAAATAATTCCATTATTTGTTTTATATTTTAGCTTCAAAGAAAAAGGCTCAGGTAGATCAATTCTTTTTTCTTCAAAGAAAAGAATTTTTTGACCCAAACTAGACAATTTAGCTATTTGAAACTTTAAAAGATTACTAATTTTATCTGAATATGTAAGTTTCGTTCCAATTACAACATCTTTCTGATTACTTAAAAATAAGTTGCCAAATTGTTGTTTATGTTTGAAAGGATTAAATCTCAATCCTGAATCAATTTTCAGTTTATTTATTATTTTCTTTTGGTCTGAATAAGCTAGATTGATATAAGGCTCAAAAATAATCCTTGAGGTTTTAGACAATTTAGTAAATTTCAAAGAATTATTTAATTCAAAAAGCGGAGAGTGTTCCGTATCTTTATTTCCTTGATAATTATGAAATTGGTAGCGTAAAGAAATACTAGATTCTAAAAAATAGTTTTTCTGATTGAATAAATATGAGACTTTTGGCTTGAGGAAAAATCTTGATAGAGATTCTTTTTCATCATTTCTAAATGAACCACCTTTTCTGAAATAAGCTAAATCGGAATTTAGAAGAAAATTAAAATTATTTTTATTAAAAAAATAATTTAATTTTAAACCCGGTAATCTTTGAAACTGATTTGCGGCAAGAGGATTGGTAAGTTTGAAAGAGTTCAGGTCAAATCGCATCGATAAATTTTTTTCAAAAAACGAAAAAGAAGCTTGTTGAGGCAAATAAAGGGTCCTCGAAAGACCACTCATAAAACCACCTAAATCACTCAGATAAAAAGGATCGCTTGTTGAAGAAGTATTGGTCTTTAAAAATAGTGATTCACTAAGCTTTTGCTCATGAAGAAAATTATAGGACCATCTTAAGTTATCCGTTTCTAATACTTGAAAAGATTTTTTATCATCTTGTAGAAAAGAAGAATTAAAAAAACCGGTATAGTTTTTTCCAAGATATCTAAGTTCATTCGTAACGCCATAGCCTCTTTGAGTCATGACTCTAGGCTCAATTGTTAAATCTAAATTTTCCTTTAAGTTTACATAAACAGGAATTTTTATATCCAGTCCAGACCTTTCGTTTATAGCAATTTCAGGAAGCAGAATGCCACTTTTTCTTTCAGAGCTGATTGGAAAATTTGCCTTTTTAAGATAAGCAAGAGTTTTCCCCTGAACAACTATTTTGCTATTTTTTGATGAGACTATTTTCTCTTCATTATTTAAAATAATTTCATCAGATTCAATCCACCAAATCTTTTCCTCACAGGGACAGGTAGAAAACTCAACCTCCTTCAGAGTTAGTTTAGTTTTTGAAATTTCAACAATATTTGCCGCACCATAAAAAAAATTGTCTAATGAAGAAAACTTAAGCTCATCTCCAGAAAACATATCATTTTTTTTATCAAGAAAAATTTTATCTGCTTCAAAGATTAAAGCCTGATATTTCAAAGAGACATTTCCTTCCAATTCAAGAATTTCTTTTTTTGAATCCAGCAAAGTTTTATCTGCATTAAATTCAATTTCTACAGCGTATAATCCCTGGAATAAAAGAGCGTATAAAAGGATAAGAGAAAATTGTTTATTCAAGTCTTTCATTTTAACCTTTTATATAATTTAATTTTAGAGATATACAGAATTTATATTCTGTTTAAAATATTTATTTTGAGGGAACAAACATGAGTAATTTAACGAATAAAACTTTATTTATTTCAGGCGCCTCTAGGGGCATAGGGCTAGCAATAGCAAAAAGGGCTGCGCAAGATGGAGCTAACATAATTTTAGCGGCTAAAACAGCAGAGCCCCATCCAAAGCTTCCAGGAACGATTTATACCGCCGCGGATGAAATTGAAGAAGCTGGAGGAAAAGCTTTCCCAGTATTGTGTGATGTTAGGTATGAAGATCAATTAGAAACAGCTGTTAAAAATGGTGCCGATCATTTTGGAGGCATAGACATATGTGTGAATAATGCCAGCGCAATACAATTAACAAATACTCTTCAAACAGATATGAAAAGGTACGATTTAATGAATCAAATAAATGCTAGAGGAACCTTTTTAACTTCAAAAAAATGTATTCCCTATCTGCTAAAATCAGAAAACCCACATATATTAAATTTATCTCCACCTCTAGATATGAATTCAAAATGGTTTTCAAACCATGTCGCATATTCGATAGCAAAATTTGGAATGAGCCTCTGTGTTTTAGGAATGGCAGAAGAATTTAAAGAAAAAGGAATTGCAGTTAATGCACTATGGCCAAGAACAGCCATTGCAACAGCTGCTGTGAAAAATATATTAGGCGGAGATGAATTAGTTAAGGTTTCGAGAACTCCAGAGATTATGGCTGATGCTGCCTATGTAATTCTTACCAAGGATTCAAAAGAATTTACTGGTAATTTTTGTATAGACGATAATCTGCTTGCTGATAATGGAGTCACAGATTTTTCAAAATATGCTGAAGTTCCTTTTTCCCAATTAGCTCCAGATTTCTTTGTTCCAGACAACATCCCTCCGCCGGATGCTGCAAAGAATAGTTAGAAGTGGATTTGGTCTCTGAAGATTCCTCCTATTGGATAAGTTCCTGTTTTGAGACAGAAAAAAAATTTAATTTCTCTAAATTAAGGACGGAATCTAGCCAAAGAGACTATTTTAGATTTAATTCTGAAGAAAAAACTTTTATCTTAATGTATGTTCCGAACGGCATAGATGAAAGTATTAATGCTTTTTGTGAAAAAGCAGATGTATTTAGATCTTTCAACGTAAAAGTTCCAGAAATTTATTTTAGGAATGATGACTTAGGGCATCTAATTATCGAAGATTTTTCAGATAATTTATTTCAATTTAACATTAATCATAACAATGCTTCTGAATATATAAAATCTGCAATTGATCAAATGATTCTCATCCAAGGCGTTGAGATGAACGAAAATATATTCAACAGGTTCGATTCAAAAAAATCTCTGTTAAATAAAGAATTATTTATTGAATTTTTTTGTAAGAAACATCTTGGGATAGAAGATAAAAAAATACCATTTCGAATTATCAATGAAGGATATGATTTTATTTTGAATAAATTTTATGACATGCAATTGTGCATATCACATTATGACTTTGAAACTAGAAATCTAATTTATCTTGAATCTTCAAAAACGGGAGTTTTGGATTTCCAAGATGCCATGATAGCTCCTTATGCAATTGATTTAGCCTCAATAACGAAAGACCTATATATGGAATGGAGTAAAACTCAGATCGATGATTGGCTGAACTATTACTTAAAAAATAACTCGAATATAAAGGTTTCTTCTTTAAAAAAATTAAAAGAGGATATTGAAATATGTGCAATGCAAAGACAAATCAGGATCTTAGGAAAACTTTCTCAAGTTTCTTCTACTCTAAATAGAAAAGATAGATTGAAAGATTTTCCAGTCATTCTAAATTATCTTATCGATTCGATGAGTTCATATGAAGAATTAAAAGATTTTTCAAATTTTCTTAAGACAATAAAATGAAAGCCTTTATTTTATGCGCAGGGTTTGGGTCAAGAATGGGCTCCCTAACAAAAGACAAGCCAAAATGCCTGATGCAAATAAATGGCGAAACTCTTCTAGAAAAGCACTTAAAAAAATTAAAACTAGCAGGAATTGATGAGGTGATTATTAATCTTCATCATAAAACAGAGGCGGTAGAAAAATATTTAGTTGATAACAAATTCTTTGAGATGCAAATTTCTGTTTCTAAAGAAATAGAAATAATGGGCACCGGTGGAGCACTTCTAAATGCAAAAGAATTAATAGGAATAGATCCTTTTCTGTTGATATCAGGAGACATTTATACAAATTATTCTTTTATTGATCTAATTAAAAAAGACTGGAGTAAAAGCTTTAATTTATCTGATCGAGTTATTGCAGCTCATTTAGTTGCAATTGGGTATTCTGATGATTTTAGACTCAGAGATAAAAATTCAGATTTTTATTTTATAAATTCTAACTCAAAGAATAATTTTGGAGATTATCCTCAATTCATTAAGCCATATGATTCAGCATTGAATATAAAGGGATTTACCTATTCAGGTATTTCAATTATTAATCCTCTTTTAATTCAGGATTCTTCAATTTCAGCCCCCGTAGAACTTTGGCGCGATTACCTTTCTAACGCTGCTTCAAATAATTTAGTCACTGGTGAGATATACCTTGAGAACTACAAAGAAGAACAATTTGAACAGGATATTTTTATAAATATTAATACTCAGGAAGATGTAAAAAAAGTAGAATCTCTTTTAAAAGTATATGGCAAAACAAAATAATATTATCGCTCCATCAATTCTTTCTGCTGATTTTGCTAATTTAGGCAAAGAAGTCGAAAATGTATTAGAAGCTGGTGCCGAATGGATTCATTTTGACGTCATGGATAACCATTTTGTCCCGAATCTAACTATTGGACCGATGGTTTGTAAATCTTTAAGAGACTATGGAATTGAAAATCATCTAGATGTTCATCTGATGGTCGAACCAGTAGATGATCTAATTAAAATGTTTGCAGACGCAGGAGCGTCATCTATAACATTTCATCCAGAAGCTTCAAAAGATCCTGAAAAATCTCTATCGCTTATTTTAGATCTAGGCTGTAAACCCGGTTTAGTTGTAAATCCTGACATTCCTCTTAATGTCCTAAATCCATATATTGAAGATTTATATATGGTTTTGTTGATGAGCGTCTTTCCAGGTTTTGGCGGACAAGCTTTTATCCCTGAAGTACTTGATAAGATTTCCGAACTTCGTAAAACCATTGATGGCTTAAATAAAAAAATAAGGTTAGAAATTGATGGAGGAGTAAAAGTAGATAATATATCTAAGATTTCAGAATCTGGAGCGGATACTTTTGTTGCTGGATCAGCAATTTTTAATGAAGAAAATTATAAAGATACAATCACAAAATTTAAGTCTTTAATTGATTAACTTATTCGCTCTTTTGTTTTACATTTCTATTTCATTTGCAAATGATAAAGAAGAATGCAAACCCATTTCTATTGGGAAGGTTGATTTATGCGTAGAATTAGCTCTTACAAAAACTGAGAAGGCAAAAGGTTTAATGTATAGAAAGAAACTAACTGATATTGATGGAATGTTATTTATTTGGAAAAAAGAAGAAAAAAGATGCATGTGGATGAAAAATACTTTTATTCCATTAGATCTTGGATTCTTTCGAGAAGATATGAGTTTGATTGAAATGAAAAATTTATTTCCAAAATCTACTAAATCTGTGTGTTCTTCAGAACCTGCTAAATATGCCTTGGAATTACCAAAAGATTGGTTTTTAAAGAACAAAATCAGAAATAATGCAAAATTAAGCTTAAATTGAATGGAAGAAAAAGAATTTTATAATAATAAAGGTACATATAATCGTGTACCTTTATCAAAAAAAATCAAGGCTGAAGGCCTTACGCCTATTGATATTTTTGAAAAATTTAAGTCTAAAGGTTCCTATTTTCTTGAATCTGCAGAATTAGATATGAAATGGGGGAGATATTCAATTATCGGCTTACCTTCAGATTCTTCAATTAAAGTAAAAAATGATGAAATTTACCTAACTATTAACGGAAAAAAAGAAAAAAAATCAGCTACAGATCCTTTAAAGTTTATTGAAAACTACCTTAAAGAAAATTTTTACCCTGAAAACGGAGATTTACCAATTTTTTCTGGAGGATTAGTAGGATTTTTTGGCTACGAAACCATTAGATTGATAGAAAATAAACTTTCGGAAACCTCTTCCAATCCAAAACATGAAATAGAAGATATAAATTTACTTATATCCGACAAAGTTATGATTTTTGACAATTTAGAAAAAACGCTCGAAATCGTTTTCTTTGTAGATCCTGCAGTAGCAAATTCTTACGAAAAAACTTTTTTTGAAATTGAAGCCCTAATTAATAAACTCGAATCAATAGAAACTTTAGAAGAAATTAAAATGTTAGAAAAGAAAGAAATTAATTTTGAATCTAATATGAATTTCGAGGAATATTCGAAGCGTATTAAAAAAATAAAAGATTACATAGTTGAAGGCGATGTAATGCAAGTTGTCTTTGCTCAAGAAAGATCTGCAGATTTTGATCTACCTCCTTTCGAGCTCTATAAATCTCTTAGAAAATTAAATCCTTCACCTTATATGTTTTTCTTCGATTTCGGAGATTACCAATTAGTCGGGTCATCTCCAGAAATTTTAGTAAGACTTGAACATGGCGATATTACAGTCAGGCCAATTGCAGGAACAAAACCCAGAGGAAAGAATGAAGAGGAAGATAAGAAACTTGAAGCTGAACTTAGAAATGATCCTAAGGAATTAGCAGAACATTTGATGCTGATAGATTTAGGACGAAATGATATTGGCAGAGTTGCTGAAATTGGCTCAGTAAATACTAATGAAAAAATGATAATAGAAAGGTACTCGCATGTAATGCATTTGGTTTCAAATGTGGTAGGAAAAGTTAGAGACAACATATCTCCCATAGCAGCATTAAGAGCAACATTTCCGGCTGGAACTTTGACTGGTGCTCCTAAAGTTAGGGCTATGGAAATTATTGATGAACTTGAAGTCTCTAGAAGAAGAATATATGGCGGAGCAGTAGGGTACATATCTTGGTCAAGAAATATGGATACTGCTATTGTCATCAGAAGCGCAGTCATCAAAGATAATAAAATTTATGTTGGAGCGGGCGGCGGTATAGTTGCAGATTCTGTTGCTGAGAAAGAATGGGAAGAAGTGAATAATAAATCCATGGCAATAGTTAAAGCGATAGACAATATAGGTTCATAAATGTTGTTGATGATCGATAATTACGACTCTTTTACTTACAATTTAGTCCAATACTTTGGAGAGTTAGGTCAAGAGGTTCGTACCTTTAGAAATGACCAAATAACAATAGAAGAAATAAAGAAAATAGACCCAAAATATATTGTAATTTCTCCAGGACCTTGTACTCCAAAAGAGTCTGGGATATCTATGCAAGTTATTGAATCTTTTAAGGAAAACAAGCCTATTCTTGGAGTATGTTTGGGACATCAAGCCATTGGCGCAGTCTTTGGAGCAAACATCATAAAAGCTAAAGAACTTATGCATGGTAAAACCTCTGAAATACTCCATGAAGGCAATTATCTATTTCAAGATATGTCCAAAAATTTCATTGCAACCAGATATCATTCATTGGTCATTGAAGAGAAAACACTTTCGAAAGATTTTATAATCAACGCTCGAACTAAAGATGGTTCTGTCATGGGAATTCAACATTCGAAATTGAATGTTAGTGGAGTTCAGTTTCATCCAGAATCAATCATGACCGAAGATGGGAAAAAGCTTCTCTCTAATTTTTTAAATACAATATGAACTCAACTGAAATCATATCTAAAGTTTCCTCAAAAAATCTTTCTCAAGAAGAAACAGCACATGTCATGCAAGAAATTTTTCTTGGAAAGATCGCAGATCAAGAGATTGAAAACTTTCTTCTTAGTCTTTCGGCAAAAGGAGAAACATCAGACGAATTAACTGGAGCTGTCTTAGCTATGAGAGCTGCCTCCTTAAAAGTTGATTTGAAAGTGAGAGACAATCTTGTTGACTGTTGTGGAACAGGAGGGCTAGGAAAAAGTATGATGAACGTATCTACAACTGCAGGTTTGGTATCAGCAGCGGCAAAAGTAAAAATTGCAAAACATGGTAACAGGACTGCAACTGGAAAAAGTGGAAGTGCTGACGTCTTAGAAGTAGCTAATGTGAATTTGAGTCTTAGTCCAAATCAAGTTGCTAAATGTATCGAAGAAGTTGGAATTGGATTTATGTTTGCTCAAAATTTTCATCCAGGAATGAAATATGTAATGCCAGCAAGAAAACGAATTGCTGATAAAACTATATTCAATTTGCTTGGGCCACTTACAAATCCTGCAGATGCGAAAAGACAATGCATTGGAGTTTATGATCCTAAATGGGTTTTACCTGTTGCAGAATCTTTAAAGAACCTTGGAACCATCAAAGCAATGGTTTTTCATTCTAAAGATGGTCTTGATGAAATTAGTTCGGTAAATAAAACATTAGTGGCGGAATTGGAAAACAATAAAATTAAAGAATATGAAATTGATCCTAAAGATTTTGATATTCATCGAGAAGATTTAAATGATCTACAAATAGGCTCACCTTCAGAGAGTCTGGAACTGATAAAAACAACTCTTCAAAACGAAGGTTTTAAATCTGGAGAAGATATAACAAGTTTAAACGCTGCTGCTGTAATTTATGTATCTGACTTAGTAGGCAGCTTTGAAAAAGCATTTGAGATAGCAATTGATGTAATAAAGTCAGGATCAGCTTTAGATAAGCTTAAAGAATTAGCTACTTTTTCTAACAATTTCAATGAATCAGCTTAATAAAATAATAGAAACTACTAAAGAAACAGTCAAAAGGTCTAGTTCTTATAGGCCGATTTCATCTTTAGAGGAAGATTTTGGAAAATATGAGAAAAGAGGCTTTATTGAGGCAATTTCAACTAAAGTTTTTAAGGAAGAAACAGCTATTATTGCTGAAATTAAAAAGGCATCACCTAGCAAAGGCCTTATAAGGCAGGATTTTGATCCAAAAAAGATTGCTGAAGATTATGAAGTAAATGGTGCTACATCTTTAAGTATCCTCACAGATGAACCATTTTTCCAAGGAAAATTGGAGTATCTGGACATGGTAAGAAACACTTGTACGTTACCAATTTTAAGAAAAGATTTCATGATCGAGCCATATCAAATATACGAAACAAAAGCCTCAGGAGGAGACTGTATACTTTTGATAGTTGCCGCCCTTGATTTAGTACAATTGAAGGATTTTTCTAAATTAGCAGAAGAGTTAAATCTGGATGCTTTGATTGAAGTTCACTCGGAAGATGAATTAAACATAGCTTTGTCCATCGATCCTAAGTTGGTCGGTATCAATAATAGAGATTTGACAACGTTTGAGGTCGATAAAAATTTAGCAATAGAATTAGCTAAGCAAATATCCAAAGATGTGGTTGTAGTTTCTGAAAGCGGTATTAGTTCAAGAGAGGATATTTTATCTTCCAAAGAGCAAGGCATTCATAGCTTTCTCATTGGCGAAAGTTTTATGCGAGAGCCAAGTCCGGGTAAAGCTCTTAAAGAACTTCTTGTCTAATATTTACTGATTTCTTTTTCCAATGTCTTTTCTATAAAAGGCGCCATTCCAACTTATTTTAGAAGTTACTTCATAGGCTTTTTTAAAAGCAGCATCTAAATTTTTTCCTAACCCAGTGACACAAAGAACTCGACCACCATTTGAAAGAATCTCTTCACCTGCTTTTTTAGTTCCACAATGAAATACCTTGGCAGTTTCATTTTCGTCATTTATTCCCATGATTGGAAAACCAGTTTCATATTTCTCAGGATAGCCTTTTGAAGCCATGACAACACCTAAAGCAAATCTTTCATCCCAATCAATCTGCTCTCCTTTTAATTCCTGTTTTGCAGCCTTTAAGCATAAATCAAGAAAATCACTTTTCATTCTCATCAATATTGGCTGAGTTTCTGGATCCCCAAACCTACAGTTGTATTCCAAGACCTTAATTTCTTGCTCATCGATCATTAAACCAGCATATAAAAAACCTTTATAGGCTATATTTCTTTTTTTAAGCTCAGCTAAAGTCGGGAGAATTATTTCCTCCATAATTTCTGCACTAAATTCTTCTGTAATTAGAGGAGTAGGGGAATAAGCTCCCATTCCGCCTGTGTTTGGTCCTTGGTCACCATCATCTCTTTGTTTATGATCCTGAGAGCTTGCTAAAGGAATAATGTTTTCACCATCACATAGCACAATAAAACTTGCTTCTTCACCTTTTAAAAACTCTTCAATAACTAGATTATCTCCAGCGGATCCAAGTTTTTGTTCGATCATTAAAGAATTAAGTGCTTCCAAAGCTTCTTCTCTAGAAAAAGCAACAATTACACCTTTCCCACCTGCAAGTCCATCAGCTTTTAGGACAATTGGAATGTCACACTTTTCTAGAAATTCTTTTGCTAGCTTTGGATCCGAAAATACTTCATAAGTTGCAGTAGGAATGTTCCCTTTTTTTAAAACATCTTTCATGAATATTTTGGAACCTTCCATTTGTGCAGCGAGTTTATTCGGACCCAAACAAAGTAAATTATTTTTTTCGAATAAATCGATTAAGCCAAGAACTAAAGGAGCTTCTGGACCAACAATTGTAAGATCTATTTCTTTGGTTTTTGCAAAAGCTAGTAGACCATCTAAATCTTCGGAATTTAAATCAACATTTTCTGTTTTCGGTTCATCAGAAGTACCGGCATTTCCTGGAGCAGCATAAATTTTTGTGCATAAATTACTTTGAGCAAGTTTCCAAACTAGCGCATGTTCTCTTCCTCCAGAACCTATGACTAGGACTTTCATTATTAATGTCTAAAGTGACGCATGTTAGTGAAAAACATAATCATGTTTGCTTCATTGGCTGCTGCTATGACTTCTTTATCTCTTATAGAGCCACCTGGCTGAATTACACATTGGATACCATTTTTTGCTGCCTCATCAATACTATCCCGAAATGGAAAAAAAGCATCTGAGGCCATCGTGGCTCCTTTAAGGTTAAATCCAGCTTTTTTGGCTTTATTTACTGCAATTTGAGCACTATCAATTCTACTCATCTGTCCTGCACCTATACCAAGTGTCATATTATTTTTTGCATAAACAATTGCATTGGATTTTACGTATTTTCCAACACGCCAAGCAAATAGAGCGTCATTGACCTGTTTTGAGGTGGGTTTTTTCTTAGTTACAACTTTTAAATCCTTTTTTGTTACAACTCCGTCATCAACATTCTGTACCAGAATACCTTGATTCATTGTTAAGGTTTTAAAACCGGTCGGTTTATAAAACAAATCTTTAATCAATAAAAGACGCACATTCTTTTTTGTAGAAATAACCTTTTTTGCTGCAGGATTTATAGCAGGCGCAGCAATTACTTCAACAAATTGATTTTCGATAATTTTTTTTGCCGTAATCTTATCTAAAGGTTTATTCAGTGCAATAATTCCACCAAATGCTGAGGTTTCGTCGCAAGAAAATGCATTTTCATATGCCTCTAATAAAGTCTTTCCGGATGCAACTCCACAAGGATTTGCATGTTTGACAATTACACAAGACGGCTTCTCAAAATTTGAGACACATTCTATTGCAGCATCAGTATCTGCAATATTGTTGTAAGAAAGTTCTTTACCTTGGATTTGCTTTGCTGAGGTGATTCCTGCTCCATCCGACCCAGAATTTATATAAAAATTTGCGGATTGATGAGGATTTTCTCCATATCTTAACTCTTGTTTAAGTTTATGACTGGTGAAAAATTTCTCTGGTACTTGATCATCAAAGCTAGATAAAAAGTTAGCAATTGCAATGTCATAATTTGCTACATGTTCAAAAGCTTTTAAAGATAACTTTCTCCTAACTTCATAAGAACACTTGCCGGAATCACTCTTTAAATCGGAGATGAAATTTTTATATAGACTTGAAGAGGAAATAACGGCGACATGAAAAAAATTCTTTGCTGCCGATCTAAGCATCGTAGGTCCTCCAATATCTATATTTTCTATTGCTTCTTCAATAGAAATATTCTTTTTCTTAATGGTTTCTTCAAAGGGATAAAGATTTACTACAACTAAATCTATTTCCTGGATGCCATGTTTTTTTATTTCTTCTTTATCTTGATTTCTTCTAGAGAGAATAGCTCCATGAATTTTTGGCACTAAGGTTTTTACTCTCCCATTCATCATTTCAGGAGATCCAGTAAATTCTTCTGCTGGAATAACCGGAATTTTATTTTTTCTTAAGAGCTTTTCTGTTCCTCCAGTAGAAATAATTTCAATATTCAGTTTTTTAAGTTCTTTTGCAAATTCAACCAGGCCAGTTTTGTCTGAAACACTTAGCAGTGCTCTTTTTATTTTAATTTTCTTATTTTTTGACATTATTCAAATCGTATTGTTTTAATTTTGTTCTAAGAGTAACTCTATTAATACCTAAAATTTTACTCGCTTTGGTTTTATTACCATCACAAAACTTCATTACTTCTTCGAGCATAGGTTTTTCAACCTCTTTAGTTACCATCTCAAAAACATTAGTGGCTTTGCTTCCATCAAGTTCTTTAAAGTATCTTCTTAAAGCTAATCCAACTTGATATTTTAAAGACTTTCTATCTTGATTATTAGAATTTTTATTTTTCATTTAGTTAACATGAGTTTGAAGTTCATCTCCCAAGGAAATTAATTCTAATTCTCCCTTATCTTTTTTTAATTCCATTATCGAGCAATTATCTGGATAAAAAGAAACAATTTTTTTATTTTTGTTAAGTGTGCTTGCGACAATATTTATCACCATAAAGTGAGAAAAGATTATGCTGGGGCTTTTTAGTTCTTTTATGGAAGATATGATTTCTGATTGCCAAATTTGTTGAGGCTTTTCTAATTCATTTAATTCTTTTTTAAAGATATCTTGCAACCAATCTTTTCTTTCTAAAAGAGAAATACCTGGCGAAGGAATTTCCTTGAAAGCCTCTTTGATTTGAACTTTTTTTTCTAAATTTTCTTTAAAGGGATTGGCTGTTTCCTGAGCTCTTGATAAAGGGCTAGAGATTAAATTAAATTCTTGTAAATCTTCTTTTGAATTTAAATTATTAAAACATTCTATAGCTTGTTCTCTTCCTAGATCACTCAAGCTAGGATCGGGTGATTGATCCCAGGATTTAGCTGCTTCCCCATGCCTTATGATAAATATTTTCATAAAAATTAAAACAAGATAATTAATTACAGTAAGATAAAACTATGAGAATACCACGAATTTTTCTCGATCAGGAACTGGCTGAAAATAAATCCTATCTCTTGGACAAAGAGAGTTCACATCACCTTAAAGTGATAAAAATAAACGATGGAGAGATGATTGAATTATTTAACTCTAAAGGTCAATCTGTAATAGGCAAGATAATAACTAAAGAAAAAAACTCTTATAAGATAAATGCCAAGTCTCCTTTAAAATTACAAAAAAAAGAATTACCCAAAGTCTCATTAGGTATTGCTGAAATTAAAAATTTTAAAAAAATTCTAAACGAAACGACTCAATTAGGAATCTATCAAATAGATTGTTTGATAACTCAAAGATCAAAATTCAAAAAAAAACCATCAGAAAAAAAAATTCAGAGTTGGTATAAAATCCTTCAAAGTTCATGCGAACAATCTGGAAATAATTGGATGCCTAAACTTAGTTTTAATAAACTTGATAAATGGCAAGAAGAAGTAAAATCTAAAAATAAATATTATTTACATCCCGGAGAGAATTTAAATTTAAGATCTCTTACAGGTTTAGATGAGATTTTTATAGGCATTGGGCCAGAAGGTGGATTTTCCCCCGAAGAGATTAGTTCATTTAAGTCAAAGGGTTTTCAAGGAGTTTCTATTGGCGATTTGATTATAAAAACTGAGACGGTTCCAACTGTCTTATTATCAATGTTAAAAGTAATATAAAAAAATGAAACTCGCTTTTGTAATGGATCCAATATCAAAGATTGCTTATAAAAAAGACTCTACTTTAGCCATGATGATAGAAGCACAACAGTCAGAGCATGAAATTTACTACGTTGAACCTCATGACCTCTATTTTGATATGGAAATACCGAGTTGTATTACTTCATCTATTTCAGTTCAGTACGAAGAATTGGAGTGGTTTCAAAAAGACACTCCCTTTGTAACAGGCCTAGATTTTTTTGATGTTATTTTGATGAGACAAGATCCGCCATTTGACATGAATTACGTCAATAACACCTATATTTTAGAAGCTGCCTTGAATTTAGGCGTCAAAGTTTTTAACAATCCTGCTGCTTTAAGAGATGATAATGAAAAGCTTTCAATACTTAGGTATCCAAATTTAATTACCCAGACAATAGTATCTTCGTCTAAATCAATTATAGAAAAATTTATAAACAATCATAATGAAGTAGTCATAAAACCTCTTGGTTTAATGGGAGGACAGGGTATTGAGAGAATTAAATTAGGAGATAAAAATTTAGATAATCTCTTAAATAAAATAAGTGAAAAACAAGAAAAAATGATGATACAAAAATTTATTCCAGAAGTATTTGAAGGAGATAAAAGAGTCCTCTTAATAGACGGAGAAGATTGTGGATTTGCAGTTTCAAGAATTCCACAGGGAGACGATTTCGCGGTAATTTAGCAGCAGGCGGAAAAGCAGAAGTGGTGCAATTAAATGAAAGAGACCAAGAAATTATTCAATCTATAAAACCAGATTTAGAAAAAAAAGGAATTATGATTGCGGGCATTGATATTCTGGGAAATTATTTGACTGAAATAAACATTACAAGTCCAACTTGTTTTAGGGAGCTAATGGAAATAAAAGAAATAAATCTTGCAAAAAAATTAATAGAAAAAATAGAAAGTAATTTTAATGGCTAACGTGTTAGGCATAGATTACGGAAAAAAATTTGTTGGTTACGCAGTTGGGAATAATATTTCATTATCTTCCTCAACTTATGGAACAATTTTTTATAAAAACCAAAAAAATTTATTTACCGATCTTAAAAAATTAATTAATGACTGGGATATTCAATATATTGTAATCGGACTTCCTTTAAACATGGATGACTCAGAAAGCGAAATGTCTCTTTTTATTAGGAAGTTAGCAAAAAGAATACAAAAATCATTAAATATAAAATGTAAACTTCATGACGAGCGCCTAACAACCTTTGAAGCTAAAGAATTAATGATTGAAAATAAAAAAAGTTCTAAACAAGTTATTTCTGATAACGATGGAGTAGCTGCAAAATTAATTTTAGAGTCTTGGTTTAGAGAAAAAGAAGAGAGTGATGTCTAATTTTATTCCAGATGAATTTATCCAAAAAGTTTTGGAAGATACTGATATTGTTTCTTTGGTAGATTCTTATGTGCCACTCAAAAGAAAAGGAAAAGATCATTGGGCCCTTTGTCCTTTTTGTGAAGATGGAAATAATCCAGCGTTCAGTGTTAGTGATCAAAAACAATTCTATTACTGTTTTAAGTGCAGGGCTTCTGGAAACGCAATAGGATTTTTAATGAACTATCAATCTAAAGATTTTGTTGGTGCTATCGAAATCCTTGCAAAAAATCTTGGACTAGAGATACCACAGACACAGTCAAACTTTGATAAAGAAAAATACGATGAACTCTATAATTTCAACGAGATTGCAAAGAATTTTTACGTAGAAAATTTAATAAAGCCAAACGAAGGTGAAGTTGTAAGAAAATATTTAAAAGAACGAGGTATATCAGAAGAAATTTCAAAAGAGTTTGAACTGGGAGTATGTTTTGACGGCTGGGATAATCTTATGAAACATTTTGAATCAAAAAAAATAGAAGTTAAAGAATCTTCAAAACTTTTTAAAATTGGTAAAAACGAAAAGAAATATGATGTTTTTAGAAAAAGATTAATTTTTCCAATTCAATCAAAAAGAAAAAAAATAGTTGGCTTTGGCGGTAGAGTTTTAGATCAAGAAGATATTCCCAAATACTTAAACACTCCTGAATCAGATGTATTCAAAAAGAGTAGAGAGTTGTATGGCCTTCCAAATGTTTTAGAAAGAAATGCTAGGCCTCAAAAAGTTTTGGTGGTCGAAGGATATATGGATGTTTTATCCTGTTTTAGTTTTAATTTACCAATAGCTGTAGCAACTTTAGGCATTGCAACAAATAAACTTCACATTGAAAATTTATTTCAAAAGACAGATGAAATTATTTTTTGTTTTGATGGAGATGAAGCAGGTAGAAATGCTTCTAAACTGGCTCTCGAGATGGCAATTCCAGTTATCAGCGATGGGAAGAGAATTAAATTTCTCTTTTTGCCACAAAATCATGACCCAGCTAGCTTCCTTTTAGAAAAAGGAAAAGAAGCTTTTGAGAAGCAAATGGATGAATCAGTGAATTTGTCTGATTTTCTTTTTAAAAATATCCTCAACAAACATGATGATTCTCTAGAAGCAAAAGCTTCCGCATCTAAAGAATTTATGTCCACAATTCGTCCGATGCCTGAAAGTAATTTCAAAACTATTTTGATTAAAGAATTTTCAAACTTGATGGGTATTGATTTGAATGCATCAACTCCAATTAAGAAAGAAATTAAATCTCATACAAAGATTAAAGAAGAAGAAGTTGAGCTTGATAAAGTTACGAAAAGTTTAATTAAGTGCATTATTCATAATCCAGAGCTAGCCAAATCTGAACATCTTGATTTTTTTATTTCCAATAAAGAATTTCTTATTAGTCCATTAATTTCTTTTCTAAGAGGCAAGAAGAATATCTCTTTTTCAATGATCATTCAGGAATTTCCTGAGCAAAAAAATATTTTGATTGACCTTTCTAATGATCCAAATCTTATAAGTTCCGACGAAGGTTTAGAGTTTGTTAAACAAGCAGTTCGGTATATTAAAAAAAATGACAAAGAAAGTGTTCTTAAAAGCCTTAAATTAAAATTTGCAGAAAATTCTCTAGATCTAAATGAAAAAATAGAGTTAAAAAAAATACTCACTCAAAAATTTGAAAATTTATCGGAAGATGAACTATCTTTGTTTAGAAAGCTCTAATAGATAAATTATATTAGTCTAGGTATTCAAATTTATATATAATCAACCTCCCAAAATATGATTGACGACGATTTAGAAAATAGTGGCTTAAGAGAGCTAATAGAAAAAGGCAGAGAACAAGGTTACATTACCTTTGCTGATATCAACGACTATTTACCAGACGAGGTATCTGATCCTGATGAACTGGACGAAGTCATCCAAGTTATTAATGACTTAGGTCTTCAAGTCCTTGAAGAAGCTCCAGAAGAAGGCTCTGGCTTTACCCCAGCAAATCAAAATACTCCTGAACAAGCCCCAACAGAAAATGAAATGGGAACTATTGAATCTGAAGTTGGAAGAACTACAGATCCAGTAAGACTCTACATGCGAGAAATGGGCTCTGTAGACTTGTTGACCAGAGAAGGCGAAATTGCGATAGCAAAAAGAATTGAAGATGGCGCAAGAGACTTGCTTCATGCATGTGCTTATTACCCAGGAATTATAGAAGACGTTCTGTTGGAATATGAATTGATCAAAAGAGAAGATAAAAGAATTACCGATTTAGTAGTTGGCTTCATGGACGAAGAAGAAGAAATTCCTCCTTCCGCCAGTCAACAAGCAGCTCTAGCTAGTGAGAGTGACGACGATGACGAAGAAAATGTTGGTATCGATATGGAAGAGCTTGCTAAAAGATTGTCTTCAGTAAAAAGACAGTACAACAAGTCTCAAAAAACAATTGTTGCTTCTGGGCGAGAAAATGAAAAATCCCAAAAAGAACTTGATAAGTTAGGAGAGGCATTTAAATTTCTCAAGCTTTCACCTAAAAGATTCGAAACCATATCTCTAACTGCCAGAGCTCTAGCAAAATCCATAAGAGATTCAGAAAGAAAAATTTATGATATCTGCACTCAAGATTGCAACATGCCTAGAAAAGATTTTTTAGAGATTTTTAGAGATAATCAAACCAATCCAAAATTTTTAGATAGCACCATTCGTTCAAAGAAAAATTACGCCAAACTTCTAAAAGACGTCAAAGATGATGTGAATAAAATTCAAAAAAGAATAACAGCTTTAACTAATAATGTTGGTATGACAGTTGCAGAACTTAAAGACATAACTTCAAAAATGGCCAAAGGAGAGACAAAAATACGTAGAGCTAAAAAAGATATGATTGAAGCTAACTTAAGATTAGTCATATCAATTGCTAAAAAATATACAAACAGGGGTTTGCAATTTTTAGATCTTATTCAAGAAGGAAACATTGGTCTTATGAAAGCAGTTGATAAATTTGAATATAGAAGGGGATATAAATTCTCAACTTATGCAACTTGGTGGATTAGACAAGCAATAACAAGATCAATTGCGGATT
>Ga0181379_1000180_pt1 | contig 31982 bp, 40 predicted proteins | sample 2SPOviralmetaG_FD_130115 | JGI IMG/M metagenome (GOLD analysis project Ga0181379, IMG submission 130115) | Marine viral communities from the oligotrophic San Pedro Time Series (SPOT) site, San Pedro Channel, CA, USA - 2 SPOT_SRF_2009-07-10 | ecosystem: Environmental > Aquatic > Marine > Strait... | reverse complement strand
AGTGAAGAGGAACGTGAATGACCGCGTAGCGGCATTGTTCACGCTCGCGCTGGCGCGTGGTAGCACGGCATCCGGTCTAGTGTCAAGGAATCGTACAAAACGTAACACCGCTAACAGGGGGATGGGCCTGGTGGTGGATGGTGGCATTGAATTACCAAATGGCGGTTTAAGTAATTCACCGGGGATTGGCTGGGCGGAATCTGGCGCCGGATGATCTGGGGTAGTGGGCTGGGCTGTGTGGTATAATCCCGCCGGTCTTTTGCCTCGTTAGCGTGGCACGCAATGTGGTACTATGGAGGGTTACGGGCTCTGGTGGGCTGGGGTATATTATATATATTATATTATATATATTATATATATATTATTTAATATCTAATAACTAAACCCTTATAAGTTACTGTTAATAACTTAATTACATGTATTATCTAGTTATTACCTGTAGGTTTAGTTGTTAATAGTTAAATCCTATATCTAAACTTCATTAAGAAAGGTAACAAACCCTATCATATAACCCCTATAGATAAGGGAGTGAGGAAGTAAGTGAGGAGGTAAATAGGATGAGAGGTAAGAAGTAAGTGAGTAATAGCAAGGGTTGAGGGCAAGGGATAAAAAAGGGTAGGGAAGAGGGGGAGTAGTCATCGTGAGTGATACGTATGTTTGCTTATGGTAAAAAACAGTACAAAAAAAGGAACAATGGCCTACAAGGCTCTCTAACAGGGTTTAAAATAACAAGATAGGGAAACATAGCCATCACCCATGTCGATGCCCTTCTAGGGGCTTGCAGCCCCTTCTCACGGGCATCTGCTATCAAACTCTCTACCCAGGTCTGCAACCAGTAAAAAGAAAGCTGTACGGTGTAGGCAAATAATACTAGGGAAAGTAAAAAAAAATTGCCTAAGAAAAAAAAAATTAGTAAGCTACCCGAAACTATGCTTAGAGGGCACTAGGATCTATGGGAAAGACAGAGAGTAAGCAGGTATACCTTCAGCATTTGCAAAAAGCTGTTGTCGACCTGGACGTGTACAGATTCCAGTGCTATATGAGAAGGGGTGTCTGGCTATTCGGGACGGTAGAGCTTGGAGGGATGCTCAATAAGCAGCTTCCTCTACTGCTTGGGGGCTTCTACACCAAAAGGTTAATCATGATGATGGAGCAGACTGTGGAGGAGGAAAGGAGGAGGTAATCTTAGATAATCTTTTATATATATTATTATATATATAATTAATTATATATGGGGGTTACCTGAAGTCACCTTACAGGTAGCCTGAGTACACCCCTCTTTAGGGTTACCTGAAGTTACCCTGAGTGGACAGTTGACTGAACTGGGCTATGCTTGAAGTGGCTCTTAGTCGAGAGCCATCCAACAAACACCAAAAATGCCCCAGAACGGTACGGTTTGAAAGTTATGCCGAGCGGGTCAAGTACCCGCTTTTTCATGTCTGGTTATCTTGCAGGGGAGCTCTCTTCTGCTATGATTGGCTCACAACACAAGGGTCTTACCCCAGTCCTGTATGAAACTCTTTCCTTTTGTTTTTCTTCACAACCGAGACGGCCGGTCTCAGGTCATTGAAGCTCCCAACAAAGAGATCGCTGCAGAATTAATGGAAGTACTGTACGGAGAGCAGAAATGGGATAGATCCATAGGTGGATTTTTCTACTCTCCTGTAATGACGTTTGACGCAATCCTGCTCTGCATTAAAGAATCTCGTAAGAGCAAGCTGACAGGGATTGAGTTTAAGAAGGTTGACGGGACTATCCGCAAATCTAGTTTCAATCCATTATGGACTTACAAAGCCAATGGAGAAGGAACGCCTTTAACTTCTAGGCGTTTTCTACTTTTAGAATCTTTCAACCATGAGAAAAAGCAAGCCAAAAAGATTTCATTATACAAAGATAGAGTCGTAAAATTTAAGATGGGAGAGGAAGAAGTCTACCTTTGATTTATTTCAAACAACAAATGAAAAAACCACGCACCTGCAAAGAACTTCGCAACGACCCCAGGGTCAGTGACTGGAGCGATGAACGCGACATGGATGAAGGGGGGCTTTGGATATATCTGGCCCCTGGTTGGGTCACTCGGTGGGATTGTCTTTCGACAATTATCGAAAACACGGTCGCAGACTGTTGTAACGAAGTGGCCTTGGCCGTTTATTCCCCCGAAGACTGGTATGCAACCACAGGTCAATACGGCATTGACGAAGTCCTAAGCAATGTTCAACGATTACCCGCCGGATAAGCAATGAAAAAACCACTACGGGGAGAGGAAAAGGGCTTAGCGCCCTTTTTTTATTGGCATATTATTATGATTAATAGAGTTTGGGACTTGAAACCATGCCTAGCCCAACGGGGACTGAAATACCTGGGAATGATCCATATTCAACTGAAGGATTACAAGTCGTTGAGTATACGGTCGCAGAGTTTGAAGACACCGCGAGTTCAGTCGAAGTGACCTATATCGACGAGAATGAGTGGGTTTACTCAAGACAAGTAAACATTCCTCGAGACGAGTCAGGCCAAGTTAATCAAGAAGAATTTGACCAAATCTTGTATTCTCAGCTTTTAGGTGTTAACAATAAAAAGGCTGTAGGCGTTGCAGTTTTTAAAGATCCTAACGCAATCGACGAGATTGACGACCCACCTCTCCCTGTTGAAGCATGAGATGAGGTATCAAACAAAATGTCAATTCTGGAGTTTAGCCCTCTTGCTTCTATCTTTCATGACAGCGTGGTCTTTAGATGAACGCAGAAGGCTTATAGATGAGACATCAAAAGATTCCCAATCATTAACTTCAATCAACTCTAGACAATAATCCCTCTCTTCTGAGATGAGCTTCCATGAAGCTTTTTTGCAAACAAGTCAAGCCGTGTTCATAATTTTTAAGGTTAAATGTTCGGCACTTAACCTTTTTCTTGACGAAATCGCGGTAAGCCCAAAAAGCTTCTTCTCTCATTGTTTTAAGAACTAGGCTAGATCATATTAGCTTACTTCTAAGCATTTGCAAAGAGTTACTTTTGCTCGTCTTTGCTTTCGGCCCACCTATACCGAGCCCTAAGAGTAGGCAATGGTATTTCTGGATCCTCATACACTTCCGAGATTTCAGGAGGTTCCCAAGGGTTGTCAGGCTCAGGTGGAAGCTCAGCTTTTAACCTAATAAGGGCCACGTCAATAGCGGATTTGGTCTTGTATTCAATCACCCTGTCTTCAAGCCAATAGACGAAGCCATAAATTAAAAAATTAATACCTAGGTATGGCGTCTTGAGCGATCGGTAGAGTTTCCTGGACTTAGCAAGTCGTAGTTTTGGCACTTGATGCATGTGTATTTCTACTCAAACAAGATGGATGTGTTGACAGCTACACAGAAGAGCGTTTACCATTCAGGAGTCCCTCATTAATGACTACCTCATGGTTCCATTGTTTTAATTAAAATAATTAAATTCAAACTAAAACAATCAGCAAAAACAATGAACAATCAAAAGCAAATTGCAATCAAATCGAGTTGTGATTTTAAACTTCCCAGCTTTTATCCCACAAGTACTGTTAACAAAGACATAAAAATTCAGCCAAGAAAAAAAATTATTAGAGTCAAGATTAATTAAATTTCAAACGTTTTTTCAAGGTCTATTTTAAACTGCTCAAGCTGTAGCTTTTGTTCTTCAGTTTGCTTTTTGCCTTCTTCCATTTCCTTGGCATTAGTTGCAATTTCACCTAAATAGCTGTCAACAAGGGCTGCAGCAAAATAAAAACCTGCTTTCTGTCCATTTTCTTCAGGGTTCTTGGCGAGCCACTCTTCTGAAAAAGATTTAAATAAAAGGCAAAATGCTTCAAAACCTTTGTAAAAGCCTTTAGGGTCTTCGCTATAGAAATCATATACGGTTCCCATAAACGAAGACCTAATATAGTTAGTTTAACTAACTTTTGTCTTAATGATTGAGCTCTCGTCAAAGTTGTAAACCTTACAGGTCTGTTTTATTTGTTGAATCCCATGAACGGGGCAATTTAAATGAATAAACGCCAATGACGTTTGCTTCGAAGGCACATTGTAAACTCCTTTCCCAGGATTATTCAGGCCTACAGGGCAGCTACATCCTCTGATTATGGCCTCAGTAGATCCGGGAAGTATCATTTTTGCTTTTGGATGAAGGGAAGTCGACATCAATCTGTGTAATAAAAAAGATAACATTTTTGAATTTTTTATCATGTGACTTATAAGTGACTAGGTCTTTGTGTATTTGAATCATTTTGTCTCTTGTTACCGACTGGAGAGCATTGAGTGCGTCTTCGACGAAGCCGTCTTCGGAAAGAAAACCCTTCTCGCACTGCAGGACAAATCTTTTTGTCTTCACCATGATTGTTAAAAAAAGTAGTTGAAGCCATGAGTGATCATTTTGATCAACAGTGTCACAATAGTCCAGAAAACTGACTTTACAAGCTTAAGATCTGGATTTCATGAAATATTAACGTTTGCAAGAAGTTTAATTAAGTTGATAGGTACTTTTACTAAAAAGCTGTTACTGGTTAAGGGTTTTCTCTAAACGGTATTTGATCAAATTATTAATGATTTCATCAAATTCTTTTTTAGTTTCTTCTATTGCGATTTGTGCCATCTCGTAAAATTCAGGAGGGCAAGCTCCTCTCTCTACTGAAGTGTTTTGGGCTTGTTGCCAAATTGCCCAGGTCTTGCGAGCAATCCTGTCTCTAATTTGATAATTCATAATCAGCAGTAAGGCCAACTTAATTCAATTTCCACTTTCCAGTCGTCTGGAGATGTTTTTTTAGCATAATCAGAGAAACATGCCATCATACCTGGAACAGTTAATCCGCAATGCTTTGCTGCGGCCGGGACATTACTCTTTCCATGAAACAAGGCCTCTAAGGATTCCTGTAATTCTTCTACCATTTAGATCGATCGGCCCAATAAGCTGCTGACATCTTACCTTTTCTGATGTTCTTTGCATGCCGAGCTTTAAAACTGGCACGTTTCTTCTTCATTGTAGCCGACTCCCCTGCTTTAGGCTTGCCCGCGGTCTTAGCACCTTGTTCTCCAAAACGAATCGTTTTGACTTTGCTGCCTTCTTTTGCAACCACAACATGTGATTTTTTAGGATGACTTGGAGTCCTTTTAGGTTTATTAAAGCCTGAAACACCCGCTCTTTTAAGTCTAGGATCTTTCTTTTCAGCCATGATTACTATTTTCTTTTTTTAGCCGTTTTCGCTGAACGCTTGAAGGCAGACGCAGTTGGTGCGCCTTTAGATCCTGGTTTTCTCATCTTTTCTACTTTGCTACCAGACTTTTTCTGCCTTTCAATGCGTGCTTTTTTCTTTCTGATGTTACTATAAAGACCGGGTTTCTCAGCCATTTATTTAATGAAGCTACACTAGGTTTCCTGATAAAGCATACGGCGCAGGCTCTTGATATTTTCACTACTAGTAAGATCTGAATTAATGATATTTAGATTGTCTTTGTCAGGTCGAATATGAATCATATTGCAGTAGTCTTTATTTAAAACGATTAGGTTGTCAGAGTTTTTATGAGACAAATAGAATAAAATTTTGCCATATTCGTCTCGTTTAATTACTCTGACATCCTGAGGAATGATTTGTTCATCTCCCAAGAAATCAAGCAAACTGTTCAAGATTTCAGTTGTCTTCAAAGAAGGGTTGCCATTATTGTCGTAATAGAAGCCAGAGAAAACCATGATGCTCAATGGATGTCTAGTCTTAACGTCTAAGTCAACCTGCATGACTGGACTACCATGAACGCCTATAGTTATATATTCAACCTCGCCTGAATGGTCAAAGGTAGAGTTAGCCCTTACGCTATAAGGCTGATCAACCTTTCTGCAATTATTAGTGCCAGCAATGTATCGCTTTAGTTCGTCTACTCCATATTGAGAGTAGCGTCTGTTTGAACGCATGAGGTTTGCCTCTTGTGATTAATACCATATTATCCTATCACATGGAATCAGAATCCAATGGTTCGAAATGCTGATAAAATAGCTCTGGAGCCCTTAATCTGTGTTTGGGCACAAAGTAGGCAGAGCGACCGCCAACAGGGTCATTGATATATTCATCCTTGAATGCTTCGTGCCCATATATCCATCCTTCAAGGTTGATGTGCTTATCTTCTATTGTTACTAACCAGAAATTTTTAGATTTTATATCATCTTTTTGAACAATTAGATTGTGCCAACTTCTTCTACGTGTTTTTACATCAATATTGAAGGGCAAATCGCAAGAGCCTTTCTTCGGGGACAGTTCTGTAAACAGAAAATTTTTCAAGCCTAAATATTTAGCGACGGCCATTTCTCCTGCACATCCTAATTTATGGTGCATCAATGCTATATCTCCTCTTTCAGCCCCTCCGTTTCGGCCCTTAATATTTCGCTCAAGATTATAATTCTGACGCCTTTCTGCCTCATCTAAAACAGCACGTCGTTCAGTCTCGGAAAATATGACTTCCAAAAGAAAAGCAAGAGCTTTACTTAGTATACTTGGCTTCTAAGAATCTATCAGCCCGTTCTCAATCATATCTTCTTGGGTCACCTCGTATGTTAGAAATCTATGTCCACATTTAGGGCAAACTCTCATTCTCCTGATTGTTGAGCCTACAGATTCTGATCCTCTAAGGTTAGTAACGTTCTTGCATTTCGGACATTTCATAAAAAAAAAATTAATTATATCCTGAGTCTATCATGCATTGTGCCCAACGTCCCATTAACACTAACTCCTGAAAAGTGGCATCATTCTTAAGAAGATTAGCTCTAAGACTAAGAACCATTACATTATCATCGATATATGATTTTGAACTATCGATTCTATCAATCGACGCACCAAAGCAAGAGTTAGGGTACGCACTGTAAATCAACTCCTGCCCAAAAACAGGACATTTCTTTGGGGTGTATGGCATTGTTGTAAGATCAAACCGGTATCTTGGATTGTCTGCCTTTTTTTGTTGCTGATACTTCTTTCGCTTCTTCTGGCTACTCCACCAACGGTCTTTACTTGTCATTCTACTAAAAGACTTTTCTGCTTCATTGCGACAGACCTTGCACCATGAATGGTATCCATTTTTTGTTCTTACGTCTTGATGAAAGTACTCTGCAGTAGTTGGCAACTCTTTATTGCAACAAGTACACTGCTTAAAAGGTATTTGCTCCACTTTACCAGACAAGCTAATAAAGTTTATCGAGATTATGTTTATGCGAGTAGGGGGACTTGAACCCCCACAGCACTTACGTGCCGACAGATTTTAAGTCTGGAGCGTCTACCGATTCCGCCATACTCGCAAGGTGCTCCCTGAGAGGATCGAACTCTCCTTAGGCGAATTATGAGTTCGCTGCATTCACCAGATTGCTAAGGGAGCGAACAGGCATGGAGGGACTCGAACCCCCACTCGACCGCTTAGAAGGCGGTTGCATTCTCCATTATGCTACATGCCCCCGTTCAAGTAAAAATATAACGCAGAATGATCAAAAGTGCAACAACCATTCCAAAAGGCCAGCCTGTTAAAGATGAAACAATAAGAGCAGCAGTGCTGACGAGTCCGGCAAAGCCAACACTAGTCATCAATATATAAGTCCAGTATCTTTTAGGGCTAGTCGCCCTGAGTAGTCTTAAAGCTTTGAGGCTTTCAAAGCCTGGAAGATCTGCCAGCACCTTTTTGGTTTTTTCAAGATCTTGAGTTTTGCGTTGCATAATCTGAAATAAATAGAAGTTGTTGGTAGGATCACTTGGCTTTTCTTATTTTTTCCTTTGTCTTTTTCTTTTCTTCTACCTTTTGCATGGTTGCCTTGACAGCCTCTGCTCTGCCTGGACTCTCAAGATTTAATCGTTTGAGAGTTTTTTCCCAAAAAAGCCTATCCAAGAATCCAGTCGCAAGTGAGCTCAGGGTAGGTCATGCTAGCAGGTACTTTGCTGTACCACCACTTCTGTGCTTCTCTGTGAAGCCTTTGGTCGTAAAAAGTCAAAACCTGCTCCCAGGAATAATCCTGCATGTCTGTACACTTGGCATAGTAGCTCGGACATTTGGATGCGGCAATATCGGCTATCAACCGTTTTCCTATGCGGTTCCAACTAGGCTGCTTCCCACGCCACTGCAAAGAGCATGAGGGCCAAGGCAAATCTTCCCTGTCGTAAAGCCTGCAGCAAGCTCCAATTATTTGATAACTAAAATATCCACCTTGTGACTTTATGCGTCTCCCAGGCCGCAATGGGTGCATTAATTGGTGAACTCCTTGATGCTGATTACCTTGCCTTCCGTCAAAACTGAAACGTTTTCGACTAACTCCTCAAACTCTTTGACATATTCGATCAAGTCAATAATATTAGGGAAAGCCATCTCGACTATGCATTGTTCCTCCCCCCAAGCAAAAAACTCTGCGGCTTCTTTCTTAAATTCAAATCTTGCAACTTCCATAATTTAAGATGTTGTTAGTTTAGTTTACTGTGACCTTTGGGCTGAGGCTTGTACTTTTTCAGGTGTCTGAGTGTCTGAATTAGTTTTCCCTTCCTTTTCTTTGTCTTCAGACTGGTTTTCCTCCTTTCCAGGTGTGGATTCACTCCGCAATTCAGTCATCTTCTGCTCCTCTTTCAAAGAAACCTCCATCTCTTGTTTCCTGTCGTCTTCTGTTCTCTTTATTTCTTCGTCAACTTTCAAGTCAGGGTCGAGGGCTCCACCTCTCTGCAGTTCGTCTAATACTGTTCTTTTCGAGATCAATCCTTGACTGAACAGATTAACCATTTGAGCTATCTCGGATGCTCCAAGAGGTCTGTTGATAAGACTGTCATTTATCGAAATGCCAGATTCTGGGGTAAGAGAAGACAGTTCTCCACTATAAGCCGCCCATAATTTCATCACAGTATCAAAAGCAGACGTTTTATTTCTGACTAACGCTGTTACTTGCGAAGCTATTTGACTGGCCCTTAAGGATGCTTCAGTCGCAGTTTTAATATTTGCTCCATATAAAAAGTTAAGACCGCTCCTGTCCATTAGCTCTTCAACATGCTTGATTTCGTCTTGATGACGCTCAAGACTTTTGCCGGAAGGTTCCGCAAACTCAAACTTGCCTCCTTCTGAATCTAAATCAACCGCTGTGTTAGGCCCTAGGACGAGAGGGACAGGTTGGCCATCAGGGCCTGTTTTTGCTCCCGTCCTGACGGGTACTGGCATCGCACATTTATGAAGCAGTTCTTGCAAATCAGAGCGCATCTGAAAATGCTGGATAGACAACTCAGCCAGCCCAAGTAATGGCTGTTCGCTTTGGGCGAAACGAGACGCGGCGGCTCCATACCAAACTAATGGCACAATTGGTAGGGAGGTGACAGCTTCTTCGATCTTCTCTTGCGTCCATCCCCCGTCAACCTTTCGCAATGCATAAGTTTCAACGCGACCGGGTCTAAGGACATGATATACAGGTTCAATATCAACGCCAAAGCCACTAGAGGAAGGTACTTGCCTGATCTGCCGAATAGTCGCATGGACAATTTTCTCTTTGCCATTTTCATGAGTGACTGACCAGTTGATTACGTCTGTTCGATCAATCATCATTAGATATGGGCGTACTCCACTTTCCAGTTCATCAAGAAAATTATTTGATTGAATAGATTTAGTCATGTCAACCATGACAAAGACCCCACCATCTCTCAATACTCTTTCGTCGCATCGACCCCAAAAGCTTTGAATGCTCTCGCCATGCAAATCAACATTCTTTTCGGCTAGTTCTAAAGAAGGAGGCGAATCTATTAACTGAAACCTATTCAACAAGCCAGCGTAAGCTCTAATGCTGTCGCGGTAAATCGGAGCATATGTTGATCGATGGAGTCGTTCATTATATGCAACGCCCGGCTCTGCGGGCTCTTTATGCAAATACTTACCTTTGACAGTCTTACCATCAGGGCTTGATCCTGAGTAAGTACCATCTAGCATATACCAGCAATCAGAAGCAATTTCTAAAGCTGGCAATTGCCTGACCAGTTCCGGCCTGTGATAAGAAGCCAGGGCTGGATCATTAATGGGGTGAGGGACTCCGTGCATTTACTGTCTCAGTAGTGGGCCTTCTCGGCAAAAAAGATTGATCGCATCTCGCGACTCTGATTAGTCTGCCTAGCCTTTGCTTTCTACCGCACCTAAGTCATTCATGTAACGCCCTGTAAGAGAGTACGGGCGCATAGGTTTTTCACTTAATTGTGCAAACCTTAATTGACCTATTAGCATACCAGGCTTTAAAATAACAGTATGTCTCATCGTAACATTCTTCAGTTCTAACGTAACTTGACCGTGGAATCCCGGATCAAGAAAACCTGCGAATAGATGTTGAATGCCCTCCCTAGCTCTACTGCTTTTTAACTGAAATTGAGCTTCAATGTCGTTTGGTAGTCGAACATACTCGAGAGTATGTGCTAAGACAAAGTGCCCAGGATAAAGCTCAAACTCTTCATCTTTCTCTAAATGGCAGTCTGTCCACCTTTTTGGGTCAGGGCCGCAAATGCGACCCTCTCGCTTAAACATGTTCCCCAGCCTGACATCGTAACTAGCGGGGCAAATCTGCTCGCTTTCGAAAGGCTCTACCATGCCCAGATTGCGTGACAAGTCTCTAATTTGAAAGTCGACTAAGGATGACATGATTAAATTTGCTGTCCGATTTGGTCCTGATCTTTGTCTGCGCTAGACAAACATTTGTCGCTGTCGCATCCAGAAGCTCCTTTCAACTCAAAAGTCGCATCGTCGTACCTTCCAAGTACTGAGAGGAAATCCGAGTCTTTAGCTTGATGGATTGCTGTAGCCGCTTCTCTGTAAGCAACTACCTGCTTATTCATTTTCGTGTAAGTTTCTTTGTCAATTGGTTCGAACGGCAGTCGAGGGAAAGTTGCGTTGGCATCAAATCGAGCTAGCAATGCTGCCGAAATGTAGCCAGTGTCTTTTTCGATTGACGAATGAATCAACCCAGACAAAGTTTCAATTTCCTCCTCTCTGTATTCAAGAGTAGCGGAGGTATTATGCTCAGTGTAATTTCTTTGAACCATCATATAAAGGCCCCACTGAGATTTGACTGGTAACTTGTTCAAATCATATTTGTCGCAACCTGGAAGATTGGCCCAGGACACTTCTGTAGGAATTTCTACAAGAACCTCTTGTACTCGAGGATCGGTTATATCATCTAGCAGAACCCCATTCTCGTCTTTGGCTGACTGAGCAGGAATTACTGAGTACCCCCATTCGCTCAATGCCTGTACTAATGGATCGTCAACTCCAAAAGTGATCCGACGAATGAAGCGCTGAGCCTTGGGAGGGTGCCAGCCAGGTGCAGCGCCAGTCAGAAGGCTTTTTGTTCCAGCAGGCTGAACAGTGGTCATTCGGTTAGGAACCTTTAGACCATGGTCTTCACAGTACTCAGTCAGAGTCTCCCTAACTATGTTCTTCCAATGACTTAAATACCATTTTTCTGTTCTCATGAATCGTCTACCAATAGACGTACCAGGACGACCCCCCATCATCCATTCAAGCCAGTCGCTCCCAAACGCATGTACGAAGAAATCAAACAAACCAGTAAACGAAACGCCTACGATAGGATCTACCTCACGGCTATATCTATAGCGCTCGTCCTTGAATTCGTGATGCAATAAAGCACCTACCTGCAAAGCCCCTGCTCTAAAAGCAGCTTCTTGAGCTCGCATGTCCTCAGGATTAATTGTATTCAGATGAATCTCAGCAAGGTTGCAATGGAAATCAGCCCCTATGATTTCGCCGCATGGATTTAGGCCGTAGCGACTAATCCTATGTCGAGCTTCCTTCTCTGTTATCCTTTTGCCTTTTTTATCGCTGATAAAAATTAACTCAACAATAGCAAGCTCTTTGTTAACGTTATAGATTTGCAAGAATTTTTTTCTTTCTGCGTCAGTTTCAAGAAGATCTATATTGGCTCTAAACAAAGCCTCTGGGACGTATTGAATGGCGCCTTCTCCGCTATAGAACTGCTTAGTCACAGATGCAGTCACTTCCTCCAAGCTCGGCTTATAGTGGTAGCAAGAGGTGTGATTGGCCATTCGGAGAGCTTCTTTTGTGGAATCTACTTTCCAATTACCATCTGCGTCCTGAGTGTATAAACCAGCTTTTGAATTAATAGCTTCGTCGTCATCGCAGCCGAATTGACGCATCCCTGCGCTTCTACGAATGTTGCCAGCGACTACACATGCTGCTGCCTCATCAATGACAAGAGAACATTCAAGGGCTGTAAGCTTGCGACCAATAGCATTGTTCAAAATATTAGCAACTTTGACGAACATATCGGCCAATTTGACTGGATTAGATACGCCTCCAAAGCCTTTCAACGGCTCGCCTGCAGGACGGACGTTACCCAAGTCAACGACTACAGTTGCTTCTTCAGAGTCTCCATCTGTCGCCAGCGAAATCAGATTGCTATAAGCCTTGACCCAGCCTTGCCGGCTGTCTCCGACTGAAAGCACAAATTCTCCGTCTGCTGAATCTTCAGGGTGAATCAATACAGTCTCATCACTTCTTTCTGACGCTGGCAAATATCCAATGTCTGTAGTGAGGATAATGTTGATTTTCCTAGAAACCTCTGGAAGGTTCTCGATAAATTTCTCTTCAAGCATCGCTCCAGTTCCTGAACCCATCATGGCAAGTTCCATGATTAATTCAAAAGCTTCAACGTCAACGACCCTAGTGCTAGTGCAGTTGTACCAACCACTAAAGTTGTCTTGCTGTTCGGCCCATTCAGTACCAGCGACCCAAAAAGATCTGCCTGAAGGGAAACAATGCTGCCCAAGGGCCTGCTCTAGAACAAAAGAATATTGCTCATCAGTAAAGCTCCCAGTCTTCGCAATTGCTTTGACACATCGAGTCATCGCCTCGACGAAGTTTTCTCTGGTGCCATCAGTTTTTCTTCTGCTATAAGTGCGGTAAAAGACAGCTTCTGCGCTAGGCGCTGTGTTTTTGAATTCAGCCATTCCGTCCGGTATTCGTAAGATCAGTCTACCGGCAATGGCATCATATTATCTAAACGTCGTACACCTTACAGCCTGGATTTCTCGGATCCCTCATGCAAATCTTGTCCCAGCTATCTTTATCCTTTTCTTTCTGATTGACTAACAATCTTTTGACCAAAGCTGTTACAAACTTAAGGTTCGTCATCTTGATTTGCCGTTTGAATACGTTTATGTAAGGAGGAAAGACCAGGAACTAGGTGATAAGAGGCCGATAGGTCATCTTTCTCTGCAATTCCTAGTAAGTTTGCCATTAAAAAAAGTTCCTTATGTCCGTTGGACTCTTTCAATAGAAAAACTTTAACTTCAGTCCAGTCTTTAGGCTGGTCGTTATGAAACGACCAAAGGAAGAAAGCTGCGGAGGCTAAATCGTTTTCTTCTAAACGTAGCCAAGTTTCGTAGATAATATTTGTTGGAAGAACGTAAGCATTCATCTCCGCCCCTGGCCTCTGTATGGCTTTTTAGGCGAGCTTCTGTTAGTCCTACCTTGAGGTTTTGCGTGACGGACAAGTCTCCCTGATCCAATACGGGTTCTTTTTGGGGCACTTGGAGTGAATTCAACCTTGTTAGCAGAGAACATTGGAGTTACTTGTCAATTGAGGTGAACTTAAACGGAGGAACCTGAAGCCCGTCAGCTTCAATCCCTTTCTTTAGCTTACGATAAATTAGATACGAACGAATCAAAAGGTATGTATTAGCACAAAGAACAAACAAGCGCAGGACTAAAATTGACAAGCCTATTTCGATTTCCTCTTGAAAGAAAATGTATGAAAGTATCAAAAAAGACAGCCATTCTATACTTGACATGAAAAATTTAAGATCCGAGGTAGGATGCCTTAAGCGTTCAAAGCAGATTGGCTAAACATGACATCTTCTATATGCATCACTACAGATAATGATGAACTAATTGAAATAGTTGGCACAGTTATCGGACGAAGTTTTTGCATATAGATAGGCTCTGCTACTGCTAAAATTGCCATCAATGATTCTTTGGTAAACCCAATAGTATAATGAGACTCAAGTTCTAGGATGCGGTTCCATAGCCATATCATGTCAGGGACTATTAAAAACTCCATCATAGGCCTAAGTAGCTGCCTTAAATCATTATGGTGAATGTAAAGCCTGAGCAATTTCTTTTCCGCTTCCTGCCTGGTCCATCCTTTTTCAGGTTTATGCCATACACTGCTTTTGCTTTGTAACTTTGTCCCAGATAAAAAGTTTTTAAGTATTTGTGCTGCCACATTCTGGCGATTTTGCGCCAAGGCAATTGCACACTTGTCGAAATAATGAGTTCTTAGCGCCGCACTACTTATCTGAGATATCAAAGCCTTTATTTTTTTCTCCACATCTTGCAATTTTGATTGGTCTGAAAAATCTAAAGATCCGAGCCATTGATCTAGAATCCAGTCGATCCATGGAGATGCATTAGAAATAACATTGTGCATATCTAGCCCTAGCTTTATTGCTTCATCAGGATCTTTGCAACCCTGAAGAACAGCTATTTTTACATCCAAATCACCACGCAGTGCTTTTTTTTGAATAGATTGCAAGAATAAGCCGACAGCTTTGACCCCTCCAGCATCTGCATCCATACAAAGGATAAATTTGTTAGATTTCCTGCTAAGCCTTTCAATTACTTGATCAGAAGGAGACGCTGTTCCTTGTATTGCTACACAATTTGCAAAACCAGCCTGACGCATAGAAATAACATCAAAATGTCCTTCTACAAAAATACAATAGTCCAACTCTCGGATACTTTCAGTCGCGTTGAACTCATTAAAGACAAGATCTGATTTAGTAAATATTTCATTGTTAGCCGTGTTTTTGTATTTTGGTTTTTCTTCACCAATAGAGCGGGCAGTAAACCCAACAATATCGCCATGGCGGTTTTGAATCGGTATCGTAATCCTGTTCTGATTACGATCGAAGCCTAACCCGAACAAACGAGAAGTCTCAGGCAATATCTTACGGTTTTTTATAAAATCAATCGCAACAGCAGACCCTTTTAGACTAGATCTATATAAGGATTGTTGTCGCGTTGTCTGAGAAAGAGCGTTCGCAATTAACTTTTTCCTTTCAGCAGCTTTTTCGGGATCTTCTTCCTTAAAATTAAGGTACAAATTGTTCTGTCCGGCTATTTTTTCACAAGCGTCTCTGAAGCTAAGGCCATATTTTTTCATAAAAAATTTAATTACATCTCCTCCTTCCCGGCATACATGACAAAAGAGAAATCCTTTGTCATCAGAAATCGTCAATGACGGGTTAGTGTCTGAATGCCAGCAGCATTGAGTAACAAATTCTCTGCCAACTCTTTTTAGCCGAATACCTTGATTCTCTAAGACAGAAGATATTTTTAGCTCCTTAATAGCCTCAAGGCTTTCATCTGAAATTGCCAAGGCTAAAAAAGATCGCTCTCATAGGCTAATTCAAATAACCTTTGTAGGCAACCATGAGGAGGCTTCGACGAGGCCCCTTCATAATATTTTAAGATAGCCGATCGATCCTCCTCCCTTAAGCGGTCCCAGGACTGCTCGGTTATCTCCTTAAAGGTTAGATAAAAATCAATTTCATCTGGTTCCAGTTCTTCGCTTGATTTGGCTTGATCTGTCAGTTCTAAGGGAGGTCCAGAACAAACGCTTTTTATTTCCTGCCAATCTTGCTGGTCTATCTCTAAAGCTATTGCTATCTCAGTGTCAGTAAATCCTTTATAAATAAGACGCCTTCCCTTTATCCAGGTTTCGCGCATTCTATGAGTTAGTTTCATTGAATAAGTGCGATCTCTTATATAATGAAGCAATTCACCTCTTATTGTAGGAACGGCAAGACTGCTAAATTTATACCCCGACGAAGCATCGTATCTATATGCGGCCTTGCACAAACCTTCCAAAGCTGCACCTTCTAAAGTATCATAGTCAATTTCTGTAGTTCTTTGCAATCGCCAAGCTTCTCTCCTGGCTAGATTTATATTATCTGAAGCTAGCCGCTGCTGTACTTCATTAAGCCTAAATGACTTAGCTTTTCTTGCCATTTCTACTAAAGCTTTACCTAAAGTCTATCACCATGATTCAAAAAAATTAACATCTTGCATGGGCCTAGTGCCTCTTCCCCAAGTAACTTGAGTCAATTGCGGAGCGACACGCTGCATACAATAATTTATAGCCATAACCAATGAGTCGACTTGGTCGTCGTTTTTAGCAGCAGGGAAAAGACTAAACTCAGAGATAAAAGAATCCAGCCATGGAGCGCTAGCTGGTAAGAACACGTTTCCAGCTTCTACAACTGGAACAATTCCAGTAGCTCTGGCTTCTTTACTCCTTTCTGGCTTGAAGCCTATCAATCCTGGAACTTTCTTTTTTGCTATCTGATATACAGCAAAGCCACTAGCAGCTAATTCAATGACAGTACCATCAAGGTAATGTCTATTGTACATCCTAGAAATCATTGCCATGGTTCCAATTACGTCAACTTTTTCCCTGAAAAGATCTAGTACATAAAAAGACGCGCCCGCTTGTGCTACTACGGTGCCTACGACGTAATCACTTGTGCTCGCATCAGTAAAAGTACAGTCAATAGATAGAAGTGTCCTATCAAATTCTGGCATAATTGTATCGTGCTCGTAGTATTGCCACCAATCTGGGTTAAATAAGTTGCCTCCTATCGGCGCGGGCCGCTGCTGGTAAAGCGAGGCGAACTCCCTTGGACCAATGGCTTCTCTTATCCTCTCGTAATCGGATTCGTCATATCTTTGAGGGCAGACAGCCTTTCCTTCTTCTTCCCTCCAGTCTTGAATGATCGCACAATGCTCTGGCAGTGGGGGTCTATTGTCTCTCGTTTCAGATAAAGCTGGTAAGTCAACAATTGTCCAATTTTCTCGACCCTTTTCGCTTACATTCATCTCATTATCTAACAACTGACCGATCATGTCATTTTCTGACCACCTAGTTTGGATCACACAAATAGCTGAACATTCTGGCTCAAGTCTTGTATAAAGAGTAGAAGCGTACCAATCCCATAGTTTTTCCATTAACCTTGGAGATTCAGCTTCGTCCCTGTTTTTGACAGCATCATCAATAATCAAAAGATGTCCTGAGCGCCCAGTGATAGCGCCACCAACGCCAGCCGCCCATAATCCGCCGTTACCTTGCGTTGACCAGGCGTTGACGGCTTGGGAGGTAGGATCTAACTGTCCGCCCGCTTCTCGGTAAAAGTCGCGAGCCTTGCGAGAGAATCCTTGGCTTAATTCAGCAGAATAGCTTGTAATGCCCACAAAACGTTCAGGATGAGCTAATAAATAAGCTGCTGGAAGAAGCTGTGAGGTCAGTAAACTCTTCCCAGTTCTTGGGGGAACTTGTAATATTAAGCGAGTACAATCGCCGTCTATTATTTTTTGTAGTTCATGTATCAGGGTAGCGTGAAATTTGTAAAACTTGTAGCTAGGATAAACTTGTTTTATAAATTTATGCAGTAGAATTCTTTTACCTTTTTCAAGTTGCTGGAGCTTCTTTTCTCTAAGAGACTTAAGCATCCCTTGAGATTGAGCGGCTTTTCTGAGGTAATCTTTTCCGAGCTTATTCGCCATTATCTTGATTCCCCTGGTAGGTCTTACTGCCGTTTTTTATAGCTTGAATCCAATCTTCCTCTGACCATTCTGAGAATATTGATGCATCGGGGTGGTCATCGTCCCACTCTATAACGAGAGTGTCGTTCTCCTCGTCAAAATACGTTCTGAATTTTTTGTCGGTCATGTTATTCATCGATGAGGATGACATCTTCTTCGTCAGTAACTTCTTCTATTTTAACCTTTTCTAGCTCAGGTTCTATGATTTGCAACATATCTTCCACACCTAGAGCACTAGACCATGCCTGCCTTGACTGCTCAGAGATATTAGCAGCCGCCCTCATTAGCCCAGATACTAAGTTCATTGGTATTTCTTCCCCCTCGACTTGCGCTTCTAATATTCTTTTGATTAGAACCTCTAATAAATTTTCAGAAATTTCCATCATCATTTTAGCTTGCCTTTCTGAAGCGTCCCTGAATTCGACTATAGATTGTCTATGTTTTCTTTCTCTTGATCTATCCGCCGAACTCCAGACAATGTTGACTTGATCCTTGTCATATTGCGCGGCTCTTTTTTCCCACTTAAACTTTTTAGCCCACGCTCTGACTGTTGAGCTATCGACACGAGCAAAATCTGCGACCTTGGCATAGGTACGTTCAGATCCAAGCTTCAAGTATTCTTGAAACGCTTTGTATTGCGTGGCAGACTCATGCTTACCATATCTTGTGGTAATTTCGTAACCACGCCTGAAATCGTACTGATGCCCAGCCAAGATCCAATCACTGAATCTCGATAGGATGCCTATATTTTTGCCGTAGGGCTTTTTGTCTCAATATTGAGATTCCAGTCTAGGCTGTCGCACGCTTCCCAAACAATCGGAAATTGTTCTTTGAAAATATTTTCTATACTGTTTGCAATGATCCTGTGCTCATATTGCGTATCTTCTCTGCGACGTACCATTATATAAAACATAAAATTCCGTACACTGCCTGTCATATAAAGTCTGCTTCGAATATTTAAAGGCAAAATGCCTCTCGCACATTCTGTGGCTACTCCGTTACTTACCATCTCTTGATACAAATGCATAGAGTTTTCAAAAATCTCACTAATTCTTCTTCTATATTGAGAAGCCAAAGCAAGATCAAGATCGTCAGTACTCGTCTGACGGTTCGTCTTTCCTTGCTTTCTTAATTGAGGCATTACAGGCGCTCCTAGCGCTCCGACATCTTGATACCTTTGCGAAAACTCTTGAAAGTGAAAATCATGCCGAAGAATCTGAGGAGCAATGGCTCTCGTCGTATTTACCTCGACAGTCATGAAGGACTGCTCCAAGGGGGACCAATGGCCTTGTCTAATTAAAAACCGGATAAGCTTCGGAGCCGTTAAATCATTTCTTTGATTAGCTGGATTACTTACTCTGGCGCAGTAGACAATATGCTGCTCTGCTTTTGGCGTTACAGTTATGAATTCACACGGATCAGAGTATTCCGGCAAGTTCATCGGCAGTCATGTTAGCTGCATCAATACTAGCAGGGTCTTGCGTCATTGCATACCAGCGAGGATATTGCAATGTTTGCCTTGTCACCTCTCCTTTAGGCCAATTATTAGCCTGTCGACAACCTCTCAAAAGGCTCAAAGCTTTCTTGTTTTTCCTCCGAGCCTCCGATAGCATATCTTGAGAAGTGTCAAAAACCTTTACCAACCAAGGTTCTTGCCTTTCGACAGCAACGAAAGTAAATGTGGCCGGGAGCCCAAATGCTAACGATGCCGCCCAGGTATACCAGCCTGCCTGAAAATCGTAACCCAAGTCTACGAGTTTGCTTTGAAACTTGTCAGTCGAAACAGAGTCAGTAGTTTTCAGGTCAATAACATGAACGTGAGTGTCTGTGACGATTACTCGATCTAGCCGAGCTTTACAAGGGATTCCTTGATCCATCCAGTAAATAGAAACCTCATTGTATTTCCTGTAGTAATCCTGCTCTGGATTAAACCAATCCAACTGTCTGAGTGACTCCGACATACCTTGGACAGAGTCCCATTCTCTGTGGTAACCATCATTACTTAAGACCGTCTTGCCTTTTTGACCATCCTTCCATTCACGACCTTCTTTGTTGGTGTACTTAATATTGGAAGGTTTTTTAATAAAATCAGCATTGAACTTGTCGTCGCCTTCTAAAACCTTGCAGTGAGTAGCAGTACCAATAATCATAGCTGAAGACGGTCTAAAGAACCTCTTTGCAGCCGCTTGATAATGAGCAGGACTATGCAAGATCGACTTTAATTGCGATTGACTTTCTCCTTCAGCCTTTCTGTAAGAAAAATCAGATTGAAAGTAAGAGACATCCGCCGGCAAAGTAGTCATGTTAGAAATACCTCTAACTAGTCTATAGGTCAAATATTCTTATCTTCCATAAACTTTCTGATATGGGGCGTTTTTCAAAAGATATAGAGGCTTTCTGGATGATAGTAGACCTGTCGTCTGCCCATAGTATTTTATTGGCCGTATCAAACAAGGCTCCCATATAGTTGTCCACGTCTCCTCTGGCAGCCCCAAAACAATCTATCTCAACAGCAATAGGAGTCGCAATGGGATCAAATCTCCAAACCTCAAGCAATAAGGATCGACATTCTTTCCTCCAGTCCTGATAGGATTTAGGCATGTAAGTTCCCCTTGACGTTACACGGGGTCTCGCCTTAGACATCAGCCTAAGCGGAAGGATTATTTCAGGATATTCCATTAGTCTGAGTACCTGTATCTACCGAAAGTCTTCGTCCAAGGATCGGTTGGCCAATATTCACTAGATGTGCAACTCAAGGATGACTCGGAGTCTTGAGAGACGATATCCCTGTAGGCATTGCTGAAACCAAGATCACGGTTGAAGGCTATTTTTAGCAAGACTAAATAACCAATCAAATCGTTGATGACATCCTCCTCTCGCTCAGTACACCCACCACCTCGAGAAATTCTGCTAAGCTTGTCGTCAATACGCACTTTCAATTGCTCAATAACATTAGCTTCGCTGAACAGCCTAATAGGATCTAAAGCGCTGTCCCCATACTGATTGTTTTTACTCAGAAGCAACTCTTTGATAGAGTCACAAACCTCAGCAATTTCTTCCTTTGTGTCACCCGACGGGCTTAATAGATCTTGCATCGTAAACAGTGATAGTACGCTGATCTTGTGATAGTTTAACTCTGCAACCCTGCCTAGCGCTGTTAACTACAATTCCTTTTGACCATCCAGCACCTCTGTAAACCATTACAGACTGATCTCGTCTAAAAATTGGCAGAGGGTGAGGAGACTGATTCATCCATGCGGCATTGTCAAGAGCAGCTTTTTTGTTTGTTCCGCTTTTGTTGAGTGGCATTTCTAAAGAATTCGACAGGGAGTTGTGCATCCAGGCTGGAAACCCAGCTTATGACAGTGGTTAAATTTTGATCTTTTTCTCCTCTAGTTAAGACCCAAAAGTCTTGACTCTTGTTGTAGACGATCAAACCACTTGCAACCATTTTACCTAAAACTTCTTCTGCAATGATTTCAAGCCTTGTCTTGTTAGGCTCAGTATCTTCGTACTCCCCCCAAGCTCCTATCTTCAAGTCAATAGAAGAGCAATGCGGAGTAACTGCTGCCATTATCTCAGACAGCCTTACAGCCTTACGATGAAGCAAAATAGCGATGACGTATGGCCTCAGCATCGCGTGAGTTACCAACGGAATCTCGTCAACGAAAGCGCCAACACATCCGGGGATGTCCACTGGCATCTCAGACTCATCCCATTCATGTTGAACTTGTGTCATTTTCACATAGGTAAAAGAAAGAGGCAGTATTCTGCCTCGATTAATTAATCTACCTATTCAAGAACTCTTTTTAAGAGGCCTTAAAATGGATCATCAGAGGCGGCTTTGCTCTCTTCAGCAGCTTTCAGTAAGTGCCAATCAAGAAAGGTAACTTGACTGTTTTTTACCGTCAGGTACTTTTTGTCGTTGTAGCGAGACCAGACAGCCTGTCCAGTGATGGCTACAATTCGACCTTTCTCAATTTGCTCAGAAAGATAAGCGCAGTACTTTTTCCCAGTAACTTCGACCTGATAAAATTGACCAGGATTGTCGTCTGGATCTTTGAAAAAGTTTTTTGTGGGTTTAGAGTCAAGGAGGCTGAACGTTAAGAACGAGTATTTTTCGCCCTCTCTTAACGTATAAGCCTTTTCTCCTGTTTTGCAAGTAACCCGACCGTAAGCGGAGACTTCTGCCATAGTCAGAATGAATATTTAACATTGTCAGTCTATCTGGTTCATAGCCAGGCGCAGCTTCTGCAGTGCGCCTCTGATTAATTTAGAAGCATAATGAGATGAAATGCTGTATTTGGCACCTAGTTCCTTGTAGTCCTTGCCCTCAATGGCGCGTCCTATGACCAATTTCTTCTCAAGGGTGCTCAAGGCAGGGCATAACTTGAATATATCAGTGACAGAATCAAGTAGCGGGGCGTCATAATAAGACCCCAAGTGACAGTCATAGCTGTCATGAGTCAATGGGTTGTGTTGCGTCTGATCAGCAGAGCGAACAAATAAGGCAAGCTTCGCGTCGTCGAAGCGCTTTTTCACGTTTTCTGAAAGGGAAGAGATGTCAGCTTTATTTTGAGAGTTATGAGCTCTATAAAACTCGTTAAGAGTGTTCTCTGGCACTCTTACGATCGACAGGTTTGCGTATGAAGTCCTTTGGATTTGCTGATAGATCCAATTCACGGCATACGTGCTAAAAGCGTAGCCTCTGGTATAGTCATATTTTTCAGCGGCCTTTTGCAGCCCAAGGACACCAGCTTGCAATAAATCCTCTTGAGTCGCTCCTGGAGTGGTATAGCACTTCCTCGCCTTTACGATCCTTCGGACCTGTTGAGGAATTAGCTTCAAATTGTGCTTAATAAGCTTATCTATAGCCCTCTTCCTTCGAGGGTCATCTTCTTCCAAAGTCTGGATTTGCTTTGAAAGATGAAGCACTGTGGCTACCGGTAAAACAGGATATCTACCAGCGTTCTCTAACCAAAAGGAGACTGCGTCCCGACCTTTCAAAATGAAAAAAACTGCTGAGATAATTTTAGAAGAAAAAAGGGGTTGGTCAACCCCTTGATTCTAAAATAACTATTTTGCCTGAAAAGAAAGTCGCAAGACTTTCTGCTGCGTCTTCAAGACTAATATGCCGAAGCTTCTTGCTTTTCTCGAAATTTTTTGTTTTGCTCCTCCGCCCATCCTTGTGGGAAGCTGTATATGGAAGACAAGCCCTCTTGATACCCTTTGCCGTCTCTGGCTTTGTCAGTAAAACTTTCGATAAGTTCTTCCATCAAGCCAATGCCACGCAAGGCTTTCATAAAAGTTTCGCGAAGTTCACTTCCATCGTCCGGGATCAAAGGTTCCGATTTAAGAGCAGGAGATGCTTTTGGCTTCTCAGGCTTCTTCATTGGCGGCTTTGCAGACGATGAAGAGGCTTCTTTAGGGAGATCGTCTACGACTCTGTAGGGATTCTCGAGAGGCATTTTCGCCCATAGTTCGTAAGCTAGGCCGAATTGCTTAGAAGCTAGGAGACAGCTACCACGTCTTTCAGTGTCTGTAATATCTCGAGATGTAATTTTTGCAAGTGGAATGGAATTATTTTTGTAATCCATAATCGCCTGCGGAACCATCGGAGTCACGTAGCCAGAAATGTGTTGAAACCTAAGCATTAAGTAGCACCCTACTGGCGATTCCCACAGAACACCGCCATTTCTGGTGCTTGGAACAAGTTCAGGCATCCAGCCAGGTGCATGGTCTCGGAGCAACTGCATCGTCCGGCTCCAGTTGATATAGGTGGCGCTGTATTTACCGGTCCCGATCGATTCCACGAGGTCATTGGTTGCAACGCCTTTGAGGTTTGGTAGCTCCACAGGAAACTGATTTGGCGACGGATTGCTGTCTGTCATGAATTGAATGTCAATACAAGCATTTTACTTGTCTTCTCTACCTTTTCTGCTCCATTCAAGAATTTTTGATTTTGTAAACACTCCTCCTAATACCTCATAAATAGCCTCTTGGCTCATTTTTGCTTGATTGCTCATCTTGCTGACTATCCAGCCGATGTCATCCCACTCTTTCCTGGCTTCCCTTAGCTCTTTGGCTTGAATGCCCCGAGCTTTCTGGCGATTGCTGTTGTAGCGAGCTCGCCGCTCCTCCTTCTGAGCCTGAGTGAGAGCCCTCTTCCTTCTCGGCCTGCCTGGTCCTGCCATTTAATCCTTCCTCAACTTTTGGTCTGATTACTAATCTTAATTTGATCTTATTATATATCTTATAAGTGGGGTTTATCCAGTTCACCCTCTGGGGTTTCCTGAGTACACCCCAAACCTATACTGAGGCAACCCTTAGGGATTGCTTTAGGTTACCCCAGGGTTCCCGCAGGTAACCTCTCAGTTCACCCCCAAGGCGCACTTGACATCGTCTTTATCATGGCTCATAAGGAATTTTTCATGGTTGATGAAATCACCCTGCCAAGGGGTCCACTGACATCTATTTCAAGGTCGTGGGACTATGAGGGAGGATGGGTTAGAGCCCCTAAGGCGGAAATAATCTTCAACGATCGGCTTACGATGCAGGCTCGACTTTTATGGCTCTGGCTAGCTTCAATACATCCTGGGAACAAGAATATACACTGGTCTGACTGCGAATCTTCTTTGTCTTGCGGGACAAAATCTCGGAGAAATTGTCTTTCACAACTTGTTGAAGAAGGATTTATAACCATAGACAATTGTGGAGTAGTTATAATGCATGACCCATACAAGGCTTTTTGCAAGATAAGCAAAGAAACTATTACACGTATTGATCATCGGTTTGATTATTCTGAAGAGCCGAAAATAGAAATCCAAAAAGTGCAGGAAAAAATCAAGAAAGAAGAGGTTGATTACATGGAAATTTGCAAGGATGCATGGAATACTTACAGGCCAAAAAGTTACCAGTCTGTAAGAAAAATAACTAAGAAGCAAGAAGAAGCCGTATTGGCGCATCTGAAAAACTTAACTTTGTCACGGAAACAATTGTCTGAATTCATAAAAGGGGTCTGCGAAGGTATTCATAAAGATGACTTCTGGCTAAATAAAAATTCTTCTAAAACTTTTAGTACTATTTTTGGATACGGAAAGACGCTTGACAAAAAGCTTAGAAACGTCGAATTACTATATTTCTTAGGTATCGACATGCATGAAGAGTCAAGTAATGCTTACATCTCGCAGGATGATCAAGATTTAATAAATAGCTACAAAGAATATACATTTAGGCTTGAAAAAGCAAAAGTAAGTGGCGATACAAATGAAATAAAAAAATGGACCATGTATTTGAAAAAAGTTGACGATGAATTAAAACAAGCGAGCATTAGTGTGGAGCCTATCTGAAATGGAATTTCCGTACTATATCCAAAAAGCCTTAGACTTGGGGCTACTAAAGGAAGAAGGTGGAAAAATTGTTGAAGTCAACGTCGGAGCCGTAGAATCTGTAACGAAAACAGCACGACTTGTAGAAAAACTGCAACCTTCGACAATATTAGAACGTGAAGACACGAAGAACCAAGAGGCAATCGTTCTCACTAGAGTTCTTAGCAAGCCTTCTGGTCTAGCGAAAGAACTATGGTCACAAGTCAGGACGGCTTTTGGAGTAGGGCATGGACAGGAGTTGCCTTCAACTCTTTGGTCAAGCACCGAGTTTAAAGCAATTGCAAGAGAAATTGATTTAACCTTCCTAGGAGAACGTACTGGCAAATTAATATCTAAAGATAGCTTAGTAACAGGTTATGAAGCTATTATAAGCAACAATTCTTTCTGTTCTTTTATGGACTTTTGCGAAACCATAAGTGAGCTTTCAGACCAAGAGACTATTGATAGGTATGGTGACGAAGAGGTCGAATGGGACACTGCTCTCGATGTCCTTAAGCAGAAGCGTGTTTCTTCTCTTTATAGAGATACTCTTTACGAATCCAATCAGTATCTAAAAACTGATCCTAATATTCAAAAAGCGCTGAAATTTCTGCATGAGAGAAGCATGGAATGCATAAGCATGCTTAGTGGATCTATAGGGAACCAAGGGCAAATCGTAGACTTAATGGAAAGCATTACTGGAAGTCCAGGGTCTAACCGGTTGAACTGGGCTGACTACATCTTGAACGCTGCAGAGCAAGACAAGCCGGTTTCGACTGGAGTTTTTGCTTTTGACTTAGACATTGAAGGTGGAGTGGCTCCGCCGAGGCCAAATATGCCTAAGGCTGGAAGGCTTATGACTATTGCCGCCAGAACCGGGGTAGGTAAGACGGCTCTAGGGGTCCATATTGCCTGCCAACTAGCCGCCGGGTCTTTAACCGTCGGGTTTATATCCGCCGAGCTTGATAACAGATCAATTGAAGCAAGAATAATCGCAAACTTAACAAAAACTTTTCATCCTATACATTACAGCAGGCTTGATTCTGACGACTTAGGATTTGTAACAGTCAGAGAACTAGAACTACCTGGATCGACCAAGTCTCAATCAAAAATTGCAGAGATTGTCTCCAACGTCTCCATGTCTCTTGAGAGCCGAGGCGGCAACATTTTAGTCGAGGCTCCGTGGGGTGCTTGCGTTGAAAGTGCCATAAACACCATGAGAAGTATGAAAGCGAAGAATCCAGAGCTTAGAGCAATAGTCCTGGATCATTTTCATGCTTTGGCTCGCCATAAAGGTGGATCGGCCAGCAACCAATCTTCAATGCTAGAGGATAGAGCTTATCGACTTATGACAGCAGCTAAAGAGCTAGACATTGATCTCTTTGTTCTTGCTCAAATGAATAGGATTGGGCTAGATAGCACTTCTAATGCTGAGCCACAATTGAATGAAATAAGAGGGACCGATGCGTTAGCTCATGTCTCGCATGCTTGCTGGCTTGTCAGGAAAGAACGGACAGAAGCAGATTCACCTAAGAGAGACCTTGAGATATGGCACTCTAAAGTCAGAGGCGGACAGGCTTTATGGTCAGAAGATAAAGGAACACTTGACAGCGTAAAAGGCTTTATTGACAAAAGTGTAATTCGTATCGCTTATGAATGTTCTTTTGTTGAAAGCGACAATACGAGGTCAGAAGTTCACAGAAAAGCAACCTCAATTATCTGAAATGAAAAATTTCTTCTTTACATCAATTGTTAGTTTGCATGACTTTGTCGTCATATCCGTAAAGAATATTTGCTTGCTTATTGTACAGATCTTTTCATTTTCTGTAAACAAAATGCTGCATCTTGTAGACAAAGACAGATTACAGCATAATGAAACAGTCAACGAACAGTATGAAGAGTTATGTGAGCTCAATGTTCTTATTGGCATAAAAGAGATACGAGACGATGCCATGAAGAATGGTCGCTGGAATGGCGATCATGAGCAGCAACTTAATGTTTTAGGTAATGTGCTTGCGAATACGTTTGATTGGGAGATAGACCAAGTGGAGAATTATTTGATAGAAATTATTGAGACCGGGCCAGGCGTAGAATAACTAGCCCTTTAATGTTTCTACATAATCAAGTATGCCCTGGTGTCGAATGTACAAAGAATGAGGCCACCCTACAGGCTTGACATAGTACATAACCTCTCCATTCTTTTTGTTAATGTGCTGCGTTGGACTTAGAGCAACTCCTGTACTCAAAACTCTTCGGCCGTCCCAATAGTATCCGGGAAGAAAATATAGTATAACTTGTTTCATGTTAATGTATTTTATTACCACTTAAGTCCCAATACCAACCGTCAGTATTGCTTGAAATCAACCAACGCTTCATTAGCATGTCACGAGGATAGGCCACCCTGTTCCCCGATCCGTATTCTGCGTTTGAATATCCGCCCGAGATAATGTCTAATTTGCCAAACGGATCATTGACCAAGAAATCTTTCTTTGTGTATCCAATTATTGTGACCCAGTGCCCCCCTCCATTCGGGCTATGGATGTAGCCTCGATGCAAAATGCCTATAGGAACTGGGTAGCCCCTGTCGATCAGATTTACGATGTCGTCTTCTGATCCATTCATTTTGAACTCGTTTTGCATCCCCAGGCTTTCCAGCGCTGACTTGTGAGCAGATTGCGAGACCGTATCGCCAAATCTAAAAACTAAACGCAAGTAATCATCGTCGTCTTCAATCAGGTTTGGGTTTATATAGTCAACGGCCATCGCGACTGCTGAAGACTGGCAACTTCTTTCTCCGTGTCCTGTAGTGGAATCTCTTTGCCAGAAATAGTCCACATTTAAGGGATTGCGTGAGAAGACTTGGTAACCCCTTCTGGAGGGCTTCTGAGGCCTCCTGTAGGCCGTTGTGAAGACTTGCCTCTGAGCGTCTGTTAAGAGCCCATCTAGGAGCAGCCAGGCGCTATTCTGATGGACCTCTCCTTTGTAATGTTTGGCAGCCTCTAGTAACTTGATCGGCCTATTGGTAGCTACAACAGGGTCCGGGTGATCTTTGCTGTATTCATCCATAAGTTTAATTAGTTTTTCGGCATATTCAGGGTCAGTCGCGTATGATTCCTTCATCAAAAGCCTAGCAGCCTCATTTCTAGATTTAGCTCTATTTACACCGCTATAACCTTTATAATCCTTGTACCACTTTTCAACCAACTCTTTGACGCAAAGTTCTGGGGAATCGAAATCTTTAAACTCATCAATAATCTCTATAAATTTTTCTCCATTCCACTCTTTTGTCGTCTTTTTTGTTCCCTCTCCCTTGATTCCAAAGAAGTTATTGACGCCTGAAGTAAATTTTCCGAAGCCACTCTCCAAACTCCACTGAGCGCTGACGACATCAGGAAATTTGCTGCCAAACTTCTCAGCAATAGTATAAATTGAATCCCAGGTTGTTTTTGACATAGGTCTAATTATGCTCGCTAGTGTTCCTTACCACTTACCGAGTGGACAGGATTCTTCTGGCTTTTCTACTTTGCAGTTTGCGTAACACATGCAAAGGGTGCAGCGCTTATGATTCCTTTCTAAGTACTCACATTTCTTGCAAATACTGTAACGCTCTTTAGCTTGAGCTAAATCTACCATTTACTGACAGGGCACTTAGAATTTTGAACCCATACTTTTGCAGGCACTATGCAGCCACACTTTGAACATCTTTTCATATTCCTTTGGTAGAACGGACAAGATCTACATATCCGCATTCGAGCTTCCCTTAAGGGCCTATCTGCCATTAAAGGATTACGTACAATTTTCTTCATCTCTTAGCAGTTCTTGATACGAGGCCTGCAAGAATTTCAATAATTCTGTAAAACTTAGCTACAATCTCGTCATCTTTAGGAGTCGGCGTCAGGTTGACAATAGCGACTGCTGCAGCGTGAATGGTAAACAAGGCTGCGATAAATTCCGGTGATTTGTCGATTGCTGTTGTAATGAATGACATCGTATTACTGTGACTGCGCTAGTCTGCCAAGGCTAGTAACGCTTCTTCTGTGACTCAATTACCGATAATCTTTGTTCGCATTCATTTAGACGTGAATACATTTCCTGTCGATCCATCTTCATGTCAGCCCTTAATGCTGTGAGTTCTTGCCCGATATGGTCAACCCCCACAGTTAGCTTGGCAATCACCTCTCTATTGTCTCCATTCTTTCTTATTAGTTGGGTCGCGCCAATGCCTGCGACCCCTACCATTGCTCCTGTTACAGCGGCTAAAATCTCAATCACCGCATTCTAAACCTTAAGTTATTCTAGGCTTCCATCTTCTTCCTCAGTAGACTCCGCTTCCTCAGTAGACTCCTCTTGTTCTGCTGCCTCTTGCTCGTCCATTTCTTGGATAGCCCTTCCCCAGGGAGTCCCTGAAAATTTAGTTGGAGTTTGCTGCTCGTCCAGAACAGAGCTTTGCATTAATTGCATTCTGGCAACTTGTTCTGGCCCGTAATAGTCAAGAACCCACTTGACGCAAGTTTCTTCAGTCAAGTCATCATAACTAATGAATTTTTTACTCGCTGGGTTTGCAGTAAAACCTACTGTCCCGTAAGAGCCTGTCCTATAGTCGTATTCGCCTTCTACAGGGTTGGGGCGTATGGCCTCGAGATTCCAGTGGACAGTGTTTACGGCCCCGTCAACAGTGGAAGAGTCCATGTTAGACACGGACCAAGTGTAAGTGTCAGTCACTTCAGAATTAAATACTACTACTTAGTATAACTATTTTTAAAATCTTATTCTAAAATAGTTAGCTTTCAAGGTTCTTCACCCTTGCTTCTAATGCTTCGAGGCTTGATATTGCTTCCTTCAAAGCAGCAGTGAGTAGCGGGATCAATCTGCTGTGGTCAATGGATTGCATTTCTTTGCCGTCCTTTTCTCCTACAACCGCTTCGGGTACGACTTCTTGTGCTTCGTGGGCAAGAAATCCATCGACCTCATTCTTGTCAATATCGGATATAAAGTTAAAGCGTTTTGGCTTCAGTTTTTTGATGCGAACAATGGGATCAGGCATGTCGATAACATTTTCTTTTAAGCGGTAGTCAGAGCTACTGCTGTAATTAACTGCATTGTAAGCCGTTTGTATAATGCCCCCAGCCAAGTCATTACCTTGACTCCTAAAAACAGCGAAGTAGACATTATTTGCATTCCAAGTATTTCTTAAAACCATTCCGTTTTCTGTTTGGCCGTAAAAGTCCAGACAAAGCTTGCCATTGTTATTCTGGGAAGTGCGGTTAATTAATAAAGCGCCAGTAGAACACTGGAGCGTCATTTTGGGTGAACTGTTATTGCCAAAAATTACGCTATTTGTAGTACCTGTCCAAAGATACAGATCCTGACCGGTGGAATATATGCCGTCATAAAGCATGCGACAATGCCTTGTATTTGCTGTATGCGTAACTTTTACTCCTCCATCAAAAACACCCAAGCCATTAGCATCGATTGATGCTGTTACTGTCGTTCCGTTTCCAGCATAGTTCAAGAAAGTATTTTCAGTTCCTGATTTACCCCCAGCACCGTTAACTATAACTCTTTGATTACCTTGAAGAACACTCGCAAATGTGGCGGATCCATCCGCGTTGATGGACGAAGTGGCTGATCCGTTTAACTGTCCAACATAACAAGCACTCGTACCTAGAGTTCTGGAAACAGCAATATTGTCTGCCGTAGTGATACCACCCGCAAATGTGGCGGCTCCTGCTCCGGTTATAGAGCTAGTAGGCGTAATTGTTCCTTGTGAGTAACCAGCCCAAACACTTATTGCAGAGTTGCCAGTAGTAACTGCAACTGTCCCCTGTGCTCCGTACAATTTACAGCCAACATTTACACCATTATTTGGGTCTCCGCCAGACGTAACATCACCCGCAAATGTGGCGGCTCCGGTTGTGCCATCAAGACCTATTGTGTCAACACTGGACGAGTTTAGGACTCTCAGTAGACCATGCCCAGAACTTGTGACTGCACGAATCTTGCTGTTTGCACAAAGCAAATTACCCGCAAATGTGGCGGCTCCTGTATCTAAAATGCTGCTAGTTATATTATTTGAACCACCACCACCTGTGCTGTCATAAGAAAGCCAACGATAAGAATCTGGTGCAGTGCCGTAAGCTTGATGCACAGCACCATTTATACGATTATTCGCCTCTAAAGTAATACCACCACCCGCAAATGTGGCTGCTCCTGTATTAGCAAATAATTTTACCTTAGGGCTACTAAAAGATCCAGTAGAGTCAAGTTCTATATGGCCAGCAGATTTAACATTTGTTGTGATTTGACCGGCATCAGCATCAAACTGAAATACGTTGCTGCCAGAAGTATTTGTGAAACGAATGCCTGACCAATTAAATCGCCCGAATCTGGCATCAGTCGGATGATTTGAATCAAAATCTTCGGCAGTAACTTTACCCCCAAATGTGGCGTCTCCTAAGGTATGAAAATCACCGTTGGGTTTAATCTGCCACCAGGTAGTGCCTGGATTAGCCGATGAACCTCCAGAAAGGCAGTAGGCATCTGTTCCTGGTTTGTTTGCAATATACGTATAGACACCATCAGTAGAGTTTTTAAATGCGGCGTGACCTGTGCCAAAAATCTGAGCAGTGGGCGTACCTGCAATATTTCGAACTGTATAAACACCGTAGTTAGCTTCTGTTTCGCCAGTTGGCACCCGTAAAGACGCATAGGGTCCGGTGTAGCCACCACTATATACAACGCCGCTTCCAAGTACAGAAAACGTCCGTGTTCCGTCAGTCTTATCAATATAAATCTGGTCGGCAGAATCTCCATCAAAAGGTCTAATGCCAACTTTATAGCCTGACCCAAATGTGGCGGTTCCTGCGGCTGTGATAGCTACATTCTTTGTGCTGCTTCCTTGTATGTAACCAGAAAGGATGGTTGAAGTCCCTGATGCTTGAGTGGCGTGAATGCCTCCAGTTGGGTATAGAGATACACCGGCTGCAGTACCACTT
>Ga0181379_1000179_pt1 | contig 32022 bp, 30 predicted proteins | sample 2SPOviralmetaG_FD_130115 | JGI IMG/M metagenome (GOLD analysis project Ga0181379, IMG submission 130115) | Marine viral communities from the oligotrophic San Pedro Time Series (SPOT) site, San Pedro Channel, CA, USA - 2 SPOT_SRF_2009-07-10 | ecosystem: Environmental > Aquatic > Marine > Strait... | reverse complement strand
GTTGTAATAAGAACTCTACCAGCATCTGCTGCTACATAATTACTATTAGTTGTGTTAACTAAGAATAACTCATTAGCATCTACAGTTGTAAAATTATCATAACCAACACTACAAGTATTATTTTCACCATCAATCGCATAGTTTGCTGGTTGTGAATATACTGTGTTATCATCTGATTGTTCTACAATAAGTTTAGCAAAATTGTTTTGCGTAGACTTAGAATATCTGGAAGTTACGGTAGAAACATAATTATATCTCTTAGCATTTAGATAATCAGTATTTACATTTATTGCAGTTCCGGATGATCCTGTCCCTAGAGGATCAAATGCATTGTTCCTATCAAATGTTACTTGAATAAAGAGATACTTACCAGATATCGACTCTGTAATAACACCAGCTGTGGTAATATCATACTTTTTAGATGATAATGAGGTTGATTTTACAAGGGCATAAGTACTTTCGACGAAAGTTGTAGTAGTAGCACCAGATACTTCCGCTTTAACTATACCAGTTGCATTTTTACCAAAGAAGATGTTTGATGGAATGTCTTGACCAGAAACATCATCAGCAACAAAGAAACCTAATGTTCTTGTAGGAAGTGAAAGGTTTTCTCCACTAGTAACTGTATATGTTACAGCAGCACTAGTATCTCTCCATCTCAACATAACACCAGAAGCATTACTAGTTGTACCATTTATACTTACTGGAATGTGTCCAGTAACTAAACCTGGATTTACAGGATCTGCACTAGGTGCATCATATACAATACCAAATGGTGCTTGATATCTTTCAAACAATGCAACTTTTGTCAATAAATCACCAGCACCAATAGGACTTTCACCAGTCCATGGAGTTACAGGAGCACTAGACTTGTTAAATCTTCTAACAGCTTGTCTCGTAGAAAGTGGGAATGTTCTTGCATCACCATCAGACAATCTACCATAAGGATCTTTACCAGGTTCTAAGTAAACATTAGATACTGGATCAAATTCTGTTAACTGTCTAAACTCTTCATCCAAGTTAGATGTTCTGATTTCTTTTGCTGGTGCTGAACCACCAATAGAAGCAAAAGAATTTTGATCTTCCATCTGGAACATTTCAATGGAGTGTCCTGCAACGAATGATCCATTACCCGAATCTTTTGCTCGAGCATCACCAATAGTAGCAATTCCCATCCAGTCAAGAGATAAATTACCTCTAAACCTTGTTCCCTTAAGTGTTAACTGAGCACCTCTACACTTGATCAAACCACCTCTATATCCACCACCAAATGTATTTGCAGAAGAGTCAGCGGGAGATTGAGCACCAATAGTTACTCCAGTTAGATTTAATGTAAAACCAGAACCTGGGAGAGAATTAACAGAAATCATTGAAGACTGATAATTACCATTTACAGGCATACCAGCGAGAGGGAATCTTCTTCTTAGGGTTCTATAACTCTTAGGCCAGGAGTTGAATATTTTCTTACCTCTGGCACTTTCAATAATTGGGTCATCAGTGTATACACCATCATAAAGAACAGATTCTAAATATGGAGAACCTAGTTCAGTAGTATCATCTTGACCGGGAGTTTCACTAATATTAAGCTTTGCAGCAGCAAGTAAGTTTGCTTTAGCAACAGCTGTAAAATCACTGGAACTAATAGAACCAATTGTAGAAGATGTAGAAACAGTTCTTCCAGATTGTGAAATAACATATCCTCTACCATCAACAACATCAAGAGTTAAAGTACTGTTAACAACAGTAGGAGAACCACTATTAGTACTGTAACACTTGATTTCTGTAATTTCACCTAATTTATAGGTACCACTATTTGGATTAGTATTAATTCTTGCATAGAATCTCCAATTACCAACACTTGTACCGGACACTAAAACTCTTAATCTACTATTATAGTTTCTGGTACTGGTAATCATACTACCAATAGCATTTGATATAGCAGTCTCTAAAGCACTTCTAGCATTTGCATAAGATAGACCAGTTGTATTTACTGAAGCAGTTGTTGTTTGAACAAATCCTTTACCAAATGCACCGCCATTAGCAATTGACTGTTGATTAAAGTTTGCAAATCCAGTTAAGATATCTTGGTGAATACCAGCGTTTTCTAAGTAACTACCAGTAATATCTACTTGGTCTGGAGTTGCACTACCTTCAGTATTAGCTAAAGTAGCAAATCCTGCAGGATCAACGTCAATGAATAAGAATCTATCATTTTCAATACCATTAATTCTTTGATACGATGCTTTAACTCTATTAAATGCAAGAGAAGCATCTTCTAAAGATCCATACTTAGTATTGTTGGATTTTTCTGGGAAATCATACTCATTCTTCAATTGAATCAATTGTGTTGGATGTTGTCCAAATGATCCAGAAGCATATGGATATGCGGAAATTGAAGTGTCATATTCTTTATTTGGATTTCTATCAATAACTAGAACTAACTGATCAGCTTCAGCACTTCTCAATATACCATATATTTCAGGAGAATCAAATTTAGTTACTTCGTCACCAAAGATATCAAATTTAGTAACAGATATAAAGTTATCAGTACTAATAGTAACCCCAGTAGGTACAGGATCAGAAAGTTCAATAGTTTTTAGTCCTGCGTTAATAGCATTAACTCTAAAGTTGTTTAACTGATCAGTGCCATTTTCATCTCTCCATGTAACACGGTCACCAACAGTAATATCTCTAATACTATCAAGAGAAATAGTTTTATTACTACCATTACCAGATACAGATGCAACAGTTTTCTTAAGGATAGGACCCTGATATCCACCTTCATGCATAAATCCTTTTGGAAGGAAATCTCTTCTAGTTTCTATAGCCCAATTATATAATAAAGTAGAATACTCTGCACCATCTTCATTTACAAATACAATTTTTCTCAACTTACCAGATGCCCAAGTTCCTGTGTCCAAATCTTCAGTATCGTTAGTATATGAACTTGAATTTCCATTTGTTTGACCACCAGGACTTCTGTATACAGAAACTAATACTTCGATAGATTCAGTTGAAGTAGCATCAAAATCTAAGTTTACAGAAGGATTTACTTTCCTTACACTTAGAACTTTAGTAGAAGTAGTTATATTAGATGTTGCTGCTACGTCTGATAGTACTATAACTTTAGAATCAGCAACCTGATTGTCTGTTAGAGAGTCAGTACCCATGTAGTACATAGTTGTACCGGGAATAATATATTTTCTCATACGATCAAATTTTAATTTAGAATTAGCATCAGTAGCATAATCAGATGCTTTAATTCTAATAGAGAAGTATCTGCAATTAGTAAAATCAGCATTATTTAATTCAAAGAAAGATGCATTATTGGCGTCAATTTGAACAGCGGTAGGATCATGTTGAATAATATTTCCACTATTAATAACTGGATGTGCTTCACAACCATGACCAGATGCACCACCACCATCTTGTCTCATAATTATTTCGATTGCACCATCGACACCTGATGTGTTTATAGTGTTTCCTATATTAGCATTAATAATTGCTGGTGTGAGACCAGATCCAGACGTATTGGTTGATGATTTAATAGCACCTTTTGTGAAGTATGCATTTCTTACAACTCTTCGTGCATTTTGAGTATTATTGTCATCACTAAACACACTATCAGGAATTTCATTTTTGGTGATTGATTCATTAATACCTAATAAGTGAACATTTGACAAATTAAATGATCCATCAGCACTCAATCCACCTGAAATACTACTAGCAATTGCATCATTACCAACACCATATTGCTTAGTGAAACCTAATGTACGATAGAGATATACACTATCTCCTCTCTTCACTGTATCTTCAAGATATCCACCCATTCTTCCAGCAGAAGTTCTGGTTTGTTCTTTACCTGCAAAAACCGATGATTTAGAAATACCAGTTCCATTAATTTTAACAGAGCATGGGAATGCAGATCCATCCATTTTATAATAACCAGGTTTCATTAACATTTCTAACTCATCACTAGAATTGAAACCAGATTGTTCTGCCCATTGTCTACACTGACTAAACGAGAATAGGGGACTAAATCTCTTAACTTCATTTCTTTCCTGAATGTTGACACCAAGTGCTTTTGAGCTGTATGGGTTTGGAAGATTTCTATCGAAATAATCCTCATCTAACTCTATAGCAATAGGAAGTTTCTTCTCTGGAACTCTATAAAGAATAGCATCTTCAATATTAACCTCTTCAACAACACCCTTAGTTGGATCCAGAGGTGGAATGAATGGAGATTCAGATGTCCATCTATCAGAATCAAATACTAAACTATCGCAACCAGTAAAGAATACGTTCTTAGAATCTATACCTGGATATTTGTTGTTGTATGATGCTTCGAATGTGTGTCCTAAACCTGCATTGTTAGATGCAGCACCATAGTTATCAAATAATACGAAAGTTCCATAATCATTAGCAGGGTTGCTGTCATCAGTAAAAGTAAATCCTGTCTTGTAATACTTATAAGATGAAATGTAATATGTGCCACCCTTTTCATATTCTCTTAGTGAGATAGAACCTCTGTCTGGCCAAGCGTCATATTCTGCTTGAGATGCGATAGAAACCTGAATAGTAGCGTATGTTCCAACGGTATTTGGATCGATTGTAGAAGAACCTCCGCCAGCAGTTGATGCGTTAAAGTCAGCATGTAATTTTGCTTTTAAGAACTTAACGTCATTCTCAGATGCATTAATACCGGCTGCACCAGATGCTGTAATCGGTGGATAATTTTTAATTAACGATTTGTGAGTTCCTTTAAGATAACTTTCAAGATAATCAATAATGGGTATACCATTTTGTACTTTTGAAAGGACAATTTCATTTGTCGTATAGTCAACAGACTCATAAGATAAGGGAATATTTACCTTGGCATTTAGATAAATTTTATTACCGCCAGATATATAATAATCCTCAATACCAATACCAGTCAATGACATAGAAACATCGACCTTACCGAATGATGCAAGACCAGCAGTTTCAACTACATTGAGTTTTATTAGATCAGCACTTGATGTTGCGGCATTAGAACCATTAACCTGTGTACTACTATAAGTTAAAGCAGTTGATGTAAAAATTGCTGGTTGACCACTTCCTGGTGATGTAGATACATAACCCTGAGTGGCAGACTGTAGATAAGGTTGGATGTAAACTCTATTGTTATCCAACGTAACTGCGGCAGCAGAAATAAGTTGTCTCTTAACTCTCCATGCATCGAGATACTTAGGAGATACATATAATTTATCGTTAGTGTCTGTTGAGATGAAACCGGTTTTTTCTGGTTTTGCACCCTTAACGAAACCATATGCACTAGTATTACCTTCTGGGAAGAAAGCAGCATTATTAATTTCGGATCTGTTAATAAAGAACCTATCTACAATTAGATTGGTAATGTTTGCTGTATCACTAACAGTAAGTTTTTGAATGTTAAAGAAGTTAGTTAGATCCTTTAATGCATTTTGTTGAGCGGTTGCCCTACCAACAGTAGTAATATTAATAACTGCGTTGGAAATTCTGTTTTCAATATTTTCAACGTCAACAAAGTTTGATTCAGATGATTTACGAACTTTAGGTACGTTTAGAGTGACTGTACTTGTACCACCTGCTTGGATAACCTGGTTACCAATATAGAAATCACCAGCAGAGTTAGTACCAGATGATGCAACGAAACCACCAGCGTTTTCGTATCCCTGTGCAATAAACTGTTCAAATATTTTGAGAACTCTTGTCTGAAGGTTGGGGAATCCAGTCGAGTAGTTACCAGAACCAAGACCAATATATTCCCAGGTATGTGAAGACGCACGTAGAATTGATGGTCTATAAAGAGGAATTACAGGAGCAAATGTTAAACCAGTTGGGTTAGCAGAAGAACTGTTTTGTAGAACAGCAGATGTAATATTACCACCAGATGCAACACCTTCAGCAGATTCAGAACAAACAATAATTCTTCTGTCTAAGGATTCTTTAGCAATACCAAAATTATTAAATATAACAAAATCATCGCCGCCGGCCCGAGTACCAGTAGGAACGGTTTCGGAGAAACCAAATCTACTATTTGTTGGATACAAATCACTAGAAGTAGTAGTGTAACCAAGTCCAGATTGAGAAGGTCTAGCATCCCAATTTGTTACAGGAGCAATAAAGACTCTATCAGTTGATCTTGTTGTAGATGATCCGGTATCAGTAATATATCTTAAGTCAAGAGCTTGTACAAGTCTATGTACAGTTTCTGCAGTTACCGATTGCAATGCAGGAATATCTTTAAATGGTGAATTTGATGCAGTAGCATGAAATCTCTTAAAGTTTGGAACAGAAATATCTTTAATTCTTCTACCTTCGCCACTAATTCCCAATGATTCAGTCATGACTCTAGAGTCAGCTTGTGGTGGGTTCCAAATAGTTCTTGTGTCGTAAATAGGAGCTTCTTGGTTTACGGATGGATATAGATAGTTGACGTTTGTCATCAACTTGGTTTCTTTATCAAACAAGTTGAGGGATTCAATATTCTCGCAATCAAAATCTTGACCAGCGGTAATACCAAGAGGTCTTCTAGTAATTTTACCAACTTCATTACTACTATTAAATACGTCAACAAACTTGTTAACGTCTGCTCTAACAATTGTTAGATAGTAGATACCATCTTTTGAATTATTCTCCCATGCTTGAACTTCTTGAACATCCCAAATCATAAACCTATAATCAGTATATGGAACGTTATCCTCACCATTAGCTGGTCTGGTTCCCTTGATAATAAATCTCTTTTCTGGTGGTTTTGGATTTACACCAGATGCTAGATACTTAGGAATGGTGTATTCTACTCTCCACAATAAATCCTCCGGCGAAGAATCTCTATCATCAAAATACTTAGACGTAAGTAAGTTAGATGGGAAACCTTGTCTATATCTTAGAGTATCTTTTGTACCACTAACTAATTGTGTAGTTGTTGCACCAGTATTTGAATCAAATATGGTCTCAAATGTGAATGTTTGTTCTGAATCAGAAGCAAAAATAAATCCGTCTAGGAAAGAATTTGTAGCAGTATCATTATTTAATTTTATGTAAATTGCACCTGCATTAGGGTTCCAATAATAACCTTGTCTTTCACTATTATGTTGTTCATCAGCATAACTATCAGCGTTACTATCATAACTTGTATTAAGTGAGATATTAAAAGTTGTACCACTATCACCAGAACCAGTTTGTCCCTCAGAAGTTTCTAATATTAGTTTTAACTTTCTTTGTGCAGTTGGAGTTAAACCATCATTTTCATAAAAATCTCTGAATAAAGCAAATTCTCCTTGAGATCCATAAGTCAAGAATCTCTTAGTTACCATTTGGTCAGTGTCATGATCGTAACTAGTTACGACTAGTTCTGGAATATTAGCTTCTGAATCTGCACCAGTCTGAAGATATAGTTTAAATCCACCAACTGCTTTGAAGTTAGAAAGTTTACTCTTTAATTCTTCTGTAAAATCATCTCCGGAGTCAGCAGAAAGATTTTCCTGCGCCCATGTGCTCAATGCATCAATACTATAGAAACTGTTATCAACAGATTTGTTACTAATACCTCTAGGTGGAATAAGTGCAGTAATTCTTCCTTGAGCAGATGGTTTGAATGATCTAAACTGTGATCCTTTTGCTCTTAGTGATAGTTGACCGAAGTTAGAGTTAGAGTTGGTGATCGACATATCACCACCAGACTCGGCAAGGAATTGATCCGCATAACCAACAGCGAAAACGGAAACTACCTGAATAAATCCACCGTTTGACGCCTTAATGTGGAAGTGTCTACAATCACTCTTATATTGTCCGTCTGGATCCGCAAAAATTGGAGGTTGTTGATCTGTTGCTGGATTATCATCATTATAATCCGAATCATCATTGTCACCTTGTGCATCTTTAGGTTGAATGAATACATCTCTATCTTTTTGTAGTGAAATACCCGTAAATTGGGCAACAACCATAGATTTAAAGCTGTTTTCAGCAACTTTACTACCATTGGTGTGCATACCGCACATACCAAAGACAGAACGTAGTGAACAGTTAAAGATATATGGAGAACAAGAATTTACAGTATCAATCGTGTAATTCTTACTTCTGTCACCAACAATTTGGAATTCTTCTGTTCTTACGTCAAGAACATCCGCAGGAGGGGTTCTTCCTTGCCACGCATCAATTTTTCCGTAATACTGATTAAGTTCACCATCAGTATTTCTTTGGTCAGCATATGTGAATGCAACTACTCTATGGTGGGAATAAGTTGAATTAGAAGCTTTGGTGTGTGTTGGAATACCATTAGTGTAAGAAGTGCTCTCATAAGGTTGTCCAACAGCATCTTTAAATGTCATCTGCCAGAAATAACAACCACCAGTTACCTTAAAGATAGATGTTTGTTCATATACACCTTGGGTTTTTCTGATAGGAATGGTAATCGGTGTTGCACCACCACCAATTACAGGAATACCAGTTGCATTAGTAGCAGTGTAAGTATTTGGATTTGCAATAATACCATCAGCAATTGCACCAAGAACTGCAACAGCATTTACAACATCATTACAGTTTCCATTTGATACGTATCCATCACCTGGAGTAAATGATGGTGTTGCAATAGTACCACCTGAAATAGTATTGTAATATGTAGAGGAATCACTATTACTCTTAGTGATATGTCTTGCAGCATTAGTCGCAACCGCAAAAGCAAGTCTAGTAGCAGCAATTTCATTAGTTAAATTATCATCATCTCCATCAAGGAATTCCTTTCTATATCCATTTCCATCAACATATGATTCAGCGTTAACAAAGGTATTTTCGTTACCACCTTCACGCAAGTCTTTGATCAATGCATCAACAAAGTATCCGATGTCACGAATACAGAGAGCTTCTTGAGCAGTAGTTAAACCATTCCATCCATTTTGAGCTGCTGTGTTACTACCAGCACCTTGACCAACGGTATTATAACCACCAGACATAGCAAGTCTAGCTTGTTCAACAATATATCCACGACTTCTTTCAATCATTATAGCACCATCAAGTGCTATTTGACGGAGTGAATAACTATCACCAGTAATACTGCCATCAATCGAGAAAGGTGCAGGAACATACTTTGGTCTGATAACTGTCTTTCTTAAGTCATAACCTACAATAGATGTTCCTCTAGGAACAATAATACCACCATTTCTTGGGTTAAATCTCCACGTACCTCCATCCTGAAGGTCTGCAATAGTTCTAGCACCTAAACCATCAGATGGATCTTCTACAGCTGCAGTGTTTAAAACGTTTGTGTTGAAGAGATCAAGTCCTGGTCTGTTATCAACTTCGTATTGACCAGGAAGCACCATAATAGTAAATGCTTCAAATTTATCATTATTAAGAGTTGCTGTACCAGTACCTGCACCAGTACCAGTTGCAATAAATGATACACCTACAGTATTACTAGAAGCACCAATTGAGATAAAATCTGTTGTTGCACCACCACCTGTGGATAATGATGTAACAATATAAGTTTTTCCAGCTATAAATGATCCAGCAGCTGTTGGGGACGGATCTGCTTTATAACTCCTTTTAGCAGCTTCGAGAAGTGCTCTTTCAATAGATTTAAATGGTTTATTTAAATTACCACCAGTATTTGATGTTGCATCAGTAGCGTTCTGATCTGACTGATTTACATATAACGTAATATTTTGTGCATTATCAAAATCTGGGTTTGTACCACCAAGAACAGTACCATTACCAGTCTCGATACTACCATCAGCTTTAAATGTTACTCTACGAACACCACCTGTTGAAATAGACAGTTCATCAGCACCACTTTGATATATACCAGTATTTTCATCACCTTGAAAAGAAAATGCTGGGGTTGTTGGTGTATTAGCACTATCAAATTTAATTTGGACGCCTTGTGCAATACCACCAGAAGTAACTCTAGTTAGAGCCATATTTTACTCCGAATGTTTAAACTTTACCTGGTTTTATTTATAGAGTTTTTTAGCTAAAAAACTCTTGTATTTATCAGGGTTTTCGGAGTATATTTTTTTAAAAAATACGGACTGAAAAATAGGACGAGAGGGACTTGAACCCTCATGAGCGTAATGCTCGACAGATTTTAAGTCTGGTGTGTCTACCAATTCCACCACCGTCCCAAAAAAGGCCTAAAGTTGATTTTGGCCCGGGATTTTTTTCCCGACTTTTTGGTAACTAAAGTCGGGATTTCACTGAGGTTTTAACCTTTACTTGTATAGTATACTATGATGTCCGTGCGATGTCAATAGGTATACTCTATCATTTCTTCTGTTAAATTTTTGTTAATAAAGCTGCACATGTTAATAAATTCTTCGGAAGTATTGTTATCAATATCTAATTCCTCCCCATCTTCACCCAATAAAGTAACGACTCTTGTCAGCATATTAATTTTTACGCCGTGTAGTAGTGACTCTGGTCGAATGTCCATAAAAAACTCTCATGTATTCAAATTATAACACACTTGAGTATCAGTGTCAATTGATAGAAACTATTGGTGCTGTGATGAATAGTATAGACTCTGAAGTATTCAAACCTAGACCAACTGCGTTGTCTGATAACAAACCTTGTGTAGATCTGAACATAGCTCCTGTAACACTTTCTTGTGATAGAGCAAGTCTATTGATTGATGTCACGCCGGTGGTTGTTTCTTGATCAACAGCAAGTTTATTTTCTGTCCAAATACCCATCCCAATCTGATTATGTTTACCACCCCACCACTCACTTTCTATTCCAACTTGACTCTTATCAGATATACCGAGTCCAAAATCGTAATTTGTACCAACTCTAGTGGCAACTTTATTACCAGAAATAGCAGATAAATTATTTAATCCAACAAATTTGTTATAATACATCACCATTAGATTATATGATCCTAAAGCAAAATGATTTACTTCTGTACACCATGATGTATGAATTGGTGTTTGTAATTCATACTGACCAGATGCAGATACACCAACTTTAGATCCAACTAAAGCAAGACCATTAGATGCTTCAAGTCTACCGTCCATTTTATAAAGTGAGGAATGATCACCCGCATAAGTAAGAGTACTTTCTTTATTTACAACTAAATTATATTGACCTAGAACTTCTAAGTGATAGTTACCGCCAACTTTTAAATTATAATCTCCATCAACTACTGTTACAGCATTACCATGAATAACAACTTCTTGATCTTTTATAACAACTTCTGTTTTTCTTTGACTATTAGTAACTCTAACGTCACCATTATCATAAATGTGAATACCTGATTTACTAGGTCCATGTTCAATTATCAATCTAGAATTGTATGGAGTATCATCCATAGCAACCATGGTTCCAGTCTCCGAGAAAGTACCAATGATTTTTGAGTATTCTGGATTCCATCTACCAGCAATACCAGTTCCTTCAAATGAAATCACTGGATCATTGGAATAACATGTAATAGATGCTATTGGACATGATGAGAAAGTAAGTCCAAATGGATCTTCGACCTCTCGGTCATTACATCCAATTCCTAATAAATTGAATATCTTTTCTAAAACACTAGTGACATTGAAACTAGAAAGATTATCAATTGATCCTATATCTGCTACTGAAGAGAATCCAGATGCAATATCATTAACGACAGATATAATATTTGATGCAATATCAAGAATACTAAAGATAGCTTGAAATACTGCATCAAATAAACATTTAATAGACTCAAGTAATCCTAATGCAGCTGATAGTAGTTCATTAAGTGCATCTTCAATTACAGACATTAATGCAACAATTAAATTTTCATCAAGATCACATACAATTTCTTTTAGTATAAAAATTATTGCATCGGTAAGTATTTTACCAAACATTGGCATTGCTGCGCTTGCGGCAATACCAATTGTATTTAAAATTTCACTGACTTTACCTATTAAAAAGGATTTAATTTGATTAACTAACCACCACAAAGCATCTTCTATAAATTTAAGATTAGTATCAAAAACATTTTTAACATCTACAATAGTGTCTGTAAGTATGCCGAAAATATCTCCCTCGTTATCATCACTATTGTCAGCACCAAGATACTCACTCTTTTGGATTAGTTTTACTATATCTCCTTCTTCAAATTTTCTTCTTTCTGTCCTATCAAATCCTCTTTTAGCAAGAACAAATTTACCCTCAGTCAAATTAGTATAACCAACTAACTCAGTTAAACCATCCTTATCTTCAATTATTAGTAGTCCTCTGGGAGGGAAACCCTCGGTACTTTCTACAGGTATAGTTTGTTCTTCTCTATCAATTTCTCTAACAAGTTTAGTTTCTAAATCCTTTTTGATTAGTTTTATCTGTTGCAACATCTGTGCTATATTATTAATAGCATAAGCTATATTAGAATCTAATGTAGAATCACCACCATTTTTTCCATCAGCAATAGGCACCTTATCAACTTTACCGGAGGGATTGGCTGCAGAGTGTGCAGCAGTTGCAGCAGCAACTGAGTCTGATACAACACCATTACCATCTTTATTTGCTAATGCTTCAGCTGGTTGTCCTCTATCGTTTGCAACTAAATTATCTATAGTATTGTTATATGACCTAGGATAATCTTTTGATTGTTGACTATCTTTTTCACCGATTGCTTTAATTTTACTCAGTAATGTTCCTAACACTACTGGTTGTTGACAATCAGGATAGTCTAGAAAAAATCCTACAACAAAACTACCTGGTTTTAATTGATTAGCAGCAGATCCCACACCATTTGCCATTGCATCACTGGTTGGAGATGAAACAATTGCCCAAGGTAAATTTTCTGGTGTCTCTCTTGGTTTATGAAAACCTAAGATGTTTACCTTAACTCTACCTAATTTAGCATCTCTGTCGTCTGCATTTTCAACTGTACCTAACCACCAAGTAAAATCATTGTTACCAATAAAACTTGTATTAGGTAGTGTGGGATTAAAAGTTGACATTAGTCCTCGTAAACTCTACACTCATCTGCATCTGGTTCCATTTCACAAAACAATTCTAATGGAGTGGGATCATGATGATCTCCTGCATCAATTTCTTTTTTATGATTCTGAATATAAACTTCTAGTTCTTGAAGTTCACCTTCGATGTGACGACGTTGTTGTGGGGAAGTGCTAGGATTATCTAGTATTTCCTTATCTTTTTGAATGTGTTTTTCGATACTTTCCATTTTAGTTTTGTCCGTCTAAATTTATCTGTCTACCGAAGACTTCAGTATTGTTTATTGAATCTCCTTTATACGTATCTCTTGATAGAGTTATATATGTACGGAGTTCACTTCTATTTAGAATGGTATGTTTAATTGAACTAACCAGGTATTTGCCACTTACTCTCTTATCTTCTACTACTCTATTACTCTTAGATTTTCTCGGATCTGGTATTGATATGTCTATTACATTACCAACTCTATTTCTAAGATCTCCAGGAACTGCTATATCAATATGAATATATTCTAAGAAATAATATCTGTAGAATGCTTTCTCAAACATTTTATTCATATCGTCAATGTTATTTGTTTCAGTGTCATCCATCTCTTCCCAATCACCCCAAGTACTAATCGTAGAAGGTCTGTAAATAAATCTACTTGGTCTATCTAACAATTGTGCTGAACCTCTACTCTGATATGGTTTAGCATCTTCTAAATGAGAACTGGAATCCCAGAAATCATCTACAGTAGTTCTAAATGATCTATAAGTGCCTCTATTAACATCTAAGTATATACATGCATGAGCAAAAGCACCTCTTCTTAGATCATCATAAAGATTAAAAGCTTTTGGTAAGTTATAACTCATGACACGATACTTATCATCAGTATCTAAACCAACACCTTTAGTGTTACCCTGAAAATATTTGTACTTTACTTTTGGTGATGGATATACTGGTTCATCTATTAGTTTATCTATAGATTTAAATTTGTATCCATCAAAGGTTTCATAGAATAAAAATCCAATAGAATCTTTTTTATATTCAGGTACAGATCTTGTAGACAACCAGTTAAAGAAATCAAATGGTCTCCAGTTAGTTACATACATATCAAACGGAAACACAGTGGTGTCAGCATCAAGTGATTTAGTAGAAAACCCATCACGACCTAAGAAATCTGGTATTATCTCTTCAGCTTTCTTACCATCTATTCTCTCACAACATTTAAAGTTTTCATTTCTTAGTGCTTCTATAGATACACAACTAATAACATATACCTGGTCCTTCTCCTTCATGGATCGACCATCAATCTTATAGATATAATAATTTAAATCATAATATTTTCCATCACTAGCAATTATAATTTGTATTCTTTCTTCGCCAAATATTGGAAGATGTGTTATTAAGTTCTGACCTACGTCTTCAATAGTTAATGTCGCTTGGAGATTAGATGAGAGAATACTCTCGTAAAGATTAATTTCTAATACGAGATTTTTTATATCTAATTTTTCGTTGGAATGGGAATAGAGATTGACTTCTCTTAAAGCAAAATCTCCCGGAAATTGATTTGCCATTATATCCTATTAAGGAGAATAGATTCTCCTATACTTGTACTATTTAGAGGTGCTGATTGTACATTCATACTGTTACTAGTCTGAGTATTCAATATAAATGTACTAGCACTGAGAGATCTAGTTTGTTTTACTTTTCTATCTATTGAAAAATTAGTACTCATTGGTACCATAGCAGACGTTTGAGTATTTTTTGATACAGTTGCTTGTGGTGTTAATGGTGGAACTGGACCTTTATTAGTACCAGTTAACATTTTTGCTCCAGAAGTATCTGGTTCTCTTTCTACACCAGTAGAAACAGAAGATAAAATGTCTGCTGATAAAGCAGTCATACCTGACTTCTGGAACATACTAGATTTTTGTTCTGGTGTTAAGTTTTGTCCAGGTGTTACTGGTGGAGTTGCTGATGGTGTAGTTTGTTTCGGAGACTTTTGCAAGTGTTGCAGTGCCTGTTGTGCATAATGATATCTTTCTCCTACCTCTCCATATCCCCAGTATTGATAAGATGCTTTCTCTAATTGTTGATCACTAGAATTTGGATCCATGAAAACTTTATATGTTCCAGGATAATCATTCTTCATTTCCCATAGCATCGCATTAATCTGTTCGCCGTCAGAAGCTTCTTTAATATTTTTACCTAAATACTTTTCAATCTTACCTAGACGAGCGGGGTCATCAGACCACGATGCCCAGGATACCAAACCGCCATTACGTGATGTACCATCTCCCATAACTTGTCCCCAATCACGTTGACCATTCCAAGATGATTCCTGTTGAATATTGCCAGCCAAATATGCAGCGCCCTTATCGGGAACTCCAGCATTTCTAAGCATTTCAGCACCTTTATTCATGTTACCTGCTTGTCCAGAAACAGATGAGGTAGTTCCAGGTGTTGAGGATTCTTGACCAGAAGCAGGTCTCTTGCTACCTGGATCGGATGATTTTGCTTGTGCAGATCCACCCATTATAGAATTGAATATATTCCCTCCAGTCATTAATAAAGCTGATCCTAGTTCTTTTAACATATCTTTTTCAAAAAACTTATCTAAATCTCTCTCTTCTGTCTCTCTTTCTATATGTCTGGTCAAAGTATCAGCACTACCTTGAGTCTTTCCAACCTTATCAGTCACGGTATATTTTTCAGACCCAAATACTTTTAATAATGGTCCAAGAACACTGACCATGATTGGTCGTATAAAAGTTCCAGCACTACCCATAGAATTAACTGAACCCATCATTGCTCCAATAATACCAGCACCTAATGTTTGGAATGGTAGTATTAAAATATCAGCAAGTTTATTAATTGGTATTACAACTTCGGTGCCATGTAACATGACAAGATATCCATTCTTTGGTCCTGATGCAATACCACCTGTTGCTAATTCTGGTTTATCAGTTTCTTCTTTATTACCTTCCTTTCCTTTGAAGAAAAGATCATATAACTTACCACCTGCCCATTCACCAGCAAGACCACCTAAAACTGTACCAACTGGTCCACCAAAAGCAGTACCAATACCAGCTAATAATGTAGCACCAATAGCTTTAAATGCAGCACGACCGATTGGTTCTCCCATGGCAAGTTCAATACCAAAAGCAATAATGGGACCAATTATTGGAAATCTTCTTACTAATCCTACACCTCTCTTCAATGCAATCTTACCAAGTTTTTTAATTCCTTTTGTAATTGTTTTACCAAATAGTTTTAAGAAGAATCTCTTTATTAATCTACCAAAAGTTTTCTGAAATGTTTTTCCAGCAAGAGATAACATATTTGTGAATGTTTTTGTCATCCCTTTAGCACCCTTTGCAAATGTGCCTTTAAACATCTTTGCAAAAGATTTAATTATTTTTTTTACTCTACCAATATCTTTAAATATTTTTAATGGATTAAGGAGCCATCGTAATCCTACAAGACCAAAGGCAAGTTTAAAGAACCCTCCTATCCTTTCTATTATACTATCCCCACCAACTAATTCAGAAAAACCAGTGAGTATATTATCGACAACACCAGTTATAAACCAATCAAAGAATCCAGCAACTACTTTGAATACATTTACAAATGTTTCTACAATTTTTTTATTTTCTGGTTTACCTATCCAGTCTAATATAGCGAACTGAATAAGGTCGCCAAGCAATCCCATTACATTAAGCTTTGGAACTTTGAATGGCATTTTACCACTCTTCTTAGGTGTATCTTCTTCACTCTCTTCCTGTACTGGAGTAGGTTTTTTCTTTCCTAATAATTTAAAATACTTATCTCTTAAATTTTCCTTTTCTCTTTTAACTTTTAATATATTAACAAAGGTAATTTTTGTTTGATTAAATACAGTTTGTACTTCGTCTGTTTCAAACTCAGCTTGTTCTGTTTTTTCTTCTACTTTAGGTTGTTTAACTAAGGCAGATGATCTAGCTAACGCACCAGGTTTAGGAGCGTCTGATCTAGATACTGTTATCATTCCAGAACGAATAGCTTTAGTATTGATAGGGCTTTTCATCTTCCCTTTTTTAAATAAAGCTTTCCTCTGTTCTGAAGTTAGATACTCTCCAGAATCCGAATCTATACCATGTGCTATTGCGTTTAAGTCTGCCATTTAATTATAGATTTGTTTTGAAGGTTGCCCATAATCCATCTATTGGCAAAGTATTTCCAAGAGATGCTCCACCAGGAGATGAATCTGAAACATTTTGAGTTGAATTATTTAAAACTGCTGTACTAGAATTTATAGATTCGGATAATGATTGAAGATTAAAACTTTCCTGTTGTACTGATTGCATCTGACTACCAGTACTATTTGTTGGTGGTGTTTTAGAAATTTCTGCTGGGGCAAGCATAATTGCCCCAGATGTATCTGGTTCTTGTGTAATATTAGCAGATACATTACTTCTTGATCCCGACTGAGAATCAGGGGTTAAGTGTCCCACCCAAGTATGTCCAGATCCAGGAACAACACCACTTCTACCTTCACCACCACCAGCAGTTCTTACATCAGTTAATGGGAACGGAACAGGAGTGCCTTTTGGAACAAAAATATCAACAGATCTTCCATCACCACTATGTCCGTGCAATCCTAATCCTCGTTCTACTAGTCCCTTAATTTCACTATCAGACATACTCGGCATAAAGGTAGTTCCATCTGCTATGGAAATATCAGTTAGACCAGTATTCAACATAGCACGTACCATCTGTGATGTATCGTTAATAACATCTTGTCTAGTTCCAGTATTGGTTTGGAAGTGTCCATGAACATATCCAGCAGCATTAACTAATCTTCCAGATCCACCATCTGTCTCACCGAATGTTGACAGTCCATTTCCTGATGTTGGAGCAGTCATCTCAGACCAACCACTCCCATCTTCATTTTTCTGATAAGACTTTCCAGTTTCAGTATTACTATACTGTGTTACTCCAGCAGCACCTGCATCAGCGTGAGAATCAAAGGACTGCATTGGTGGTGTAGGTGGTACTACAGTAGGTGTAGGAGTAGTCGCAGCTGCAGCAGGTGATGTAAATATATTACCTAAGAATCCTCCCACTGCACTGGCAACTCCTCCCATAGATGACATGAATCCTGCGAAAGGATTACCACCATCCTTCATACTATCTTTTATAGATGTATTTAAATCTCTAACACCATTAAATAAATCTTTCAATAAATCTTCTTTGTCTATTGGTTTTACTAAATCATCTTTAGTTGCAGAACTAAGTTGACCAAGAACTTGAGGTGGAACACCAAATGTTGTTGCTGCCATTCTTACAATTGGTTCTAGTAAATTTCCAACGAAAGGAATTTTACTTACAGTCCTTAATATCAATCCAACTATAGCTGTACCAATAATTTTGAATGGTGCAAGAATTAATTTTAAGAAAGGTTTTACAGCATCATCAACGATAGCTGATAACTTTGTTGCTTTAATTAAATTCTGAAGAGGTTCTACACTTACAGTGGAATTAGTTGTATCTTTCTCTACAATACCACCCTTCTCAAGCTTGGGTACGTCTTTATTATTTTCTTCTTTATCTTTAGATTTATTTCCAAATAAACCATCAAACATATTTGTGAATATGTTTCCAGATTGTTCTGGTTTTTTTGGTTCTGGTTCTGGTTTTACTTCTTCTGATTGATCCTCTTCCTTGCTGCCACCAAATAAATTAAAAGGATTTAGATTTGATAATAAGTTACTAACAAAGTTACCCATGTTATCAAACAAACCAAAGGTTAAGAAGTTCAATAACTTACCTATCATATCAGGAATCATACCCAATATAGTCATAGGTAAGTTTGCTAAATCAGTTAAAAACTTTTGAGCATCAGGTAACCAATCAAAACTAAAGAACCCTATCAATCCAGTAAATACTTTACCAGCAATTTCTATTGTCTTTATTAACCCACCAAGAAGTAAAGACCCTAAAGGTTTAATTACAAATTTATATAACTTTTGTAGTATACCTCCCATCCACTTGAAGAAATCTACAATTCTTCCTATCTTCTCTTTATTTTTTGGATCACCAAACCATTCTAATATTTTAAACATTAAAAAATCTTTTACTATATCACTAATAAATCCCCAGATACCCTGTACAGCTTTCTTAGCCTTTTTAACTACTGGACTCTCTTTAGTTTTCTTAGGTTTCTTTTTTGATTTTTCTTGTTTAGCTTGTTCAGCATCTCTTCTTTCTCGTTCATCATTACGAACAAAATCTAGAATAGTATCTTCTAATTTTGACTTCTCTTGCTTTTCTACTTCTAAAATTTGATCTAACGTAGACTTTATTTGATTTAATACATCTAATATAGATTTACTTTTTGAAACTGTTATGGATTTTTCACTTTTAGGTGCTGATACTATGGAGGATGACATAGTAGGAATTTTTCTACCAATAGGTACAATGGCACCACCTTTGCCACTACCACCACCATCTCTCCTTACTAATGCAGATCCAGCTTTGATTTTATTTTTAGCGCCCTTTTTCCCAACGTTAGAAACAGCACTAGTGATCATTCCTTTAGCACCAACACGTGCTGCTCCAGCACCTGCTTTTAATAATCCTCCTAGTACTGCCGGTATCGCCATATTACTATTGATTTTGTTGTTTTTGTCTATCGTTTTCTTCTTTGATATATTCAATTAGTAATGTAATATATATTTCACGTTCCCAAGGTATCATATGTTCAAGTTCAGTCAAACTATACTTATGATGTTGCATCAAACTGAAGTTAACTCTATAAAAATTTTCAAGTGATTCATGGGATAGGGCTATCCGAAAAAACTTGCTAGTCCCTCAATTACAACGTCACTCTTCACACCAGTATTTGGATTTTTAATACTCACTGTATGAGAAAGTTTTGGCATGGTTTCAAAAAATTTCTGCAAATCCATGAATTGTTTTGTGTCTAGACTATCTAAAAATTCTAAAACTTCTTTCTTAGTAAAATTAGCAGACTCATAAACTTCTTCACCTTCTACAACTTGATCAATGCACATAGAAGCAATCTCAAATACATCATCTACTTCAGATGTTGTTTCTTTCATATTGTTTTTAATGAAAAGATCCATACTTGGATACTTCATTACAATAGAAACGTCATCATTTAATTTAATAATATTACTATGGTCATCAGATTTTTGAACTTTGATATCATCCAAATCAATCTCAACACCAACTACAGTCTCATTATCATCAGGACATGTGATATTTAAATCAACTGTTTCTCCAACAGACTTACCTCTAATATTTAGAAAGATATATTCAATATCAAACAGTGATAAACTATCAACTTTAAACCTAGATGTTTGAATACAATTAGATAAGATAGTTTTTACAGCTGATGCCATCTGTTTTTCATCTTCAGTTTCCATAGCAAGAAGAAGAATTTTTTCTTCCTTAACTAGGAAAGGTCTATATTTAATTTTCTTTCCGGTGGATGGAACTTCCAACTCATATGTTGGCGTACTTAATTTTGGTAAAGGCATAACAATTTCTATAATGTAGGAATACTAACTGAAATTATTTATAGAGTTAGATGAACGATGAAAGTAATTCTAGTATTCCTTCACCAGACCCACCGTTGACAGAATCAAACATAGAACTAACTTTACCATCGACTATTGCCGTTGTGGAAAAAGTTTCATACTCAAAACCAACTGACATTTTACTTAACTCTGACGTACCAGAGTTCATTGGAATAGAAGCAATGTTTGATGGAAACGCTTTAAATAATTTAACTGCATAAGTAGGAATTGCTTTAAAGAATCCACTCGGTTCTCCTGGAGATGGTGAATCTGGAATTATTCTTGCTAATGGAAATGATTCCTTGCCTTTATTTTTATCACTACTTTCAGATCTTTCATACTTTACAATAAGAATGTCTACTGTATAATCATCTCTATATGCCGATCTAAATTTATCTTGTCTGGTTGTAATAAACGGAGTATCAGCAATAGATTCTCTTTCTACTGTATAACTATACATCCAGTTTGACCACAAATCAAATATAGATTTAATTTGAGCATCTGCATCCATGATAAATGAAAACTGCGCCTCACTAAAAACAGCTCCATAAGCATACTTTAATGTTGGAGTATTAGTAAGACGATATTCTCCTGTTGACATCTGAATTCCTGGAAGAGATGCTTCATCCGTATACAATCTCATCAATCTGTCAGACTCACTGAAATTAACTCCTCGATATTTTGAGAGTTGATTTCTTAATTTAGTTGTGGTATTTAAATTGAAATGTACATCATAAAAATTGTTTATACTAAATCCAGTCTTCTTTAATTGACTACGAAAGTCACTGTAATTAGACATTTCTCCTTCAAAATTTATACTCATTGTGAGACTTCCCCCCAGACGGCAGATTTACTATACTGTTGATACATACCTTTCCTCCTAGATACGAAATTTTCTATAGGAAGAAATATAGCTGTTTTATAATCTTCTCTATTTATTTTATAGAGTGGTGTCTCTAATCCTTCGACAAGATAATTGTGGAAACATTGTTTTGGAAATCTTGCTGAACCTTTTTCTAATCCAAGGATAACATTCATTCTAGATCTATAACGTAGGTAGTGTAAATTTGCCCCGTAAAATTTTGATCCACCGCTTAAAACATATACTAAAGGAAACTCATCATAATATTTTAATTTTCTAGCATAGACTGCTTTATATTCAAACATATATAACTCACCACCAGAAGGAATTATAGATTCTTCCAATGATGTCATGTCACTATAAAGATCAGACCTCTGAAAGGACATCCTCACAGCATCTCTATACCAAGAGTAAGATCTTGGTTCACTTCCTGCTAGTTCTTTTATCTCTTGGAAGATACTCATACTTTGAGTTCGTCTTCAGTTATTAGTATAAATTTATAATTTCTATCATCACAAAATTCCTGAGCAGCTTTCCACTTCGCTTTGTTTTTTGCATACTCGGTCACTTCACGTAAATATTTTTTAGTCATTCTCTGTTGAACTTTAGGTTCTCTAGTTTGTTTTTTTGGTTTTACTTCTACCAAATATTTTTGAACCTTTCCATTTATATCTTTAACTTTGATATAAAAATCAACAAAATATCTATGAACTTTATTGTCCAATGGAGATCGATATGGTATTATAATTTCTTCACTACCCCACTCCAAAATATTTTTATTGATATCACAGTACTTCATGAATTTTAATTCCCATGAAGATCTATAAATAATATTTCTATAGTCACCCCTATACTTAACATAATTTTTAGGGATGTATTTTCCCTTCAAAGTATTCATATATAGCTATAGGATTATTGCGTAAAAGTATTTATGTCGGTAAGTAGAAATTATAATAATATTTTTTCATCGCAAGGTAGCTTGTATTGGCCTGAAAATTTAATAAATTCATTTGATTATTTGGAACTTAATATAAAAGAATTTAAACCTTTCTTTGGGCGATTTAATGAGGGGTCAGAATCTTCAACATCAAGTACACCAACTACAAGTACAGGTACAGGTATAGATCTACTTAATCTATTTGTTCCTACATTGACTAACGGTGGTTTTAATGCTGCATCTACTAGATTAGTAGGGTCTGATACTATCTTGTTACCAATACCGGAAGAAGTTTCATATAAAGATAACCCACAATGGTCAGACCAACCAGTAGGAGCTATCGGTAGGTTTGGACCAGATATCGTGAAGGGGGTTATAGGGGAAGGAGGTACGGAAGCGTTAACAGAAAGTATTCAAAGGTTTGCAAAAGCAGGATCAATTGGAAAATTATTAGAGATAGTTAAAAAAAATACAGGTGCTGATCCAAATGCAATTACTCAAAACATAAACGGGAAGATTGCTAATCCATATGTCGAACAAGTTTTTGGTGGAATAGGATTAAGACAATTTGATTTTAGTTGGAAACTAGTTCCCAGAAATGAAAAAGAACAGAATTCAATTAACAAAATTATAAAAACTCTTAGAATGGCAATCCTTCCAAATAAAAGTGATACGTTTGGTCTTGGTGGTACAGAAGAAGGAACTATGGATGATTTTAGTACAGAAAGATGGTTGGAAGTTCCTAAAGTATTTGATCTTTCGTGGAAGTCTAATGGTACTACAATTAAATCACTACCAAAAATTAAAACTTGTGTATGTAAAGACATTAATGTTCAATACACACCTGATAATGTTTGGGCAACTCACTTAATGAGTGAAGATAATCCACACCCAGTTGCATACAATCTAACATTATCTTTCGGTGAAACAGAAATTATAACTTCAGATCTAGTAAAGGCAGGTTACTAAAATGTTTTTCGACGCAACACCAAATTTTTTATACCCAGATTTTCAGACCGCTGGTAAATTTAAATTATCAAAAAATTTATTCAGAAAAATTAGAGCGAGAGATAGTTTTAATGCAATCTATGCATCGTCTACACCATACACAATACAAAATGGAGAAACTGCTGACTCTATTGCAGAAACAAAACTTGGTTCTGGTGAATGGTATTGGACTATTTTAATTTTAAATAATATTACTAACATTCATTATCATTGGCCTCTTGATAGCGATGAGTTGGACAAACTCGTAGATAAAAAGTATGGTTCATTTGTAGATAGTGTTAAGTATTGGGAAACAAATGAAATAAAAAATGATGCCGGAGAAGTTGTATTACCATCAGGGAATATTGTAGAGTATTATAATAACACTCCTGAACAGAATCAAACTAATTATGTTCCTCAAGTATATGTGTCTAAGTTTGGTATTGATCCTGGTGCAGTTAAAGAATTTGATAAAGTACCTTGGACATTTACATACATTGATAGTTTTCTAGGTAACGTACCACAATATAAAACAGTTACAGCCGCACAAAATCTTAGTAAGATAACTAATAGAGAATTTGAATATCAAATTAATGAATTAAAAAGAGAAATATATTTACCCAGGGTTACGGTCTTAAATACTTTACAGGAAGAGTTAACACAACTCTTGAAATATGAAACAAATTATAAGGTTACTAAATCTGGAGAGAGAATATCTGAAAGCATTTAAAAAGGAGAGTCCTAGGACTCTCCTCTAAATAATCAATCGTCAAACTCAGCAAGGTTAGCAAAGAAACTCAGAGCATCTTCATCACCACCAACTGATTCTCTAGGTGTGACTTCTGCACGAACTGGTTCTCTAACTGCAGAACGAGTGATGTCTGGAGAATTGAAATCACCACCACTTGATGCCCATTCTGGTGCATTACCACGTCCATCACTTTCATCTTCGTAAGTTTCAGGATCAACTCTAGGAGATTGAGGTTTAGAATTTAGAACTGCATTGAGACGCTTTTCCAAATCTTCATAAGTTTTGAAGTTTGAAACATCAGTAAACGCAGCAAGAGAATTAGTCTTAGAATAAATTTCTTCTAGTTGACTATCCTCAAAATTACCAAGAGTAGATACAGGTGCAAACTCAGAAGAATCATAGTTCCAGTAACCTGCAACCTTCTTGATCTTCAGTTTGAAGTCAGCACCCTGCCAGAAATCAAAAGGATTGATCGGGGTTTCGTCTTCAAACTCAGGTTGCATTGCACCGATAATCTTGTCATGGATTTTCTTACCATACTTATAGAGGAATACTTTACCCTCATTTTCAGGGTGCAGAGGATCACGAACGACATAGATGTTGCTGTAGTAAGACAGTTTGCGTTTCTGTTTACGTGCAATTTCTTTGTCAGAATCAACACCACTGTTCCAGAGTTGTCGATTTAGTTCACCAATCGGATCAGACTTGTTGATCGTAGTGAGAGAGTTTTCAATATACCATCCGCCGGGTCCTTGGAAAGCGTGACTAAAAACTTTTGCCCAAGGAAGATCCTCACCATCAGGTGCAGGGAGGAATCGAATCACTGCATAACCATTACTAGATTTGTCCAATTCGGGTTTCCAGAAACGATCATCATTAGATCCTTTCTCAGTGTTAGCAACTTTTTCTAGTTCCCGAGTAAGTTTTTCAAAGGAAGAGTTGGAATTTTTTTTAAGTGCAGCAAAAGACATGTTTGTATTCTCCGTATTGTGTACGTATTTGGTTTGTGGTTGACCACATGGCTATAATACCAGAGTGGTCTGCGTATGTCAAGACCTTTCAGATTGTTCTTTGAGCTTCATCAGCTCACTTTTCATACGACGAAAGGTTTGAAATGGATCCGTCTCATCTTTCTGAGCAACCAGAGGAAATGTTTTATTGATTACTTTAATATATTCTTTAGCATCACCTTCTTCAGAATATATTGCACGAAAATAAATCATCTCCTGCAATTCTAACAGTCGAAACATTTTTGTTAAATATAGTTCTGCTCCTTCTTTAGTGCGAAACTTATGACTATTAATAAGATCTTGAATGTCCTCATAAATGCTCATAAGTTCTGCAGATTGAGATCTAACTAGGTCGTTGTCAAAGAATTGCATAGATTCAACAGGATACCTTTATATTTAGACTTATTAACTGAAAGGAATGGTTCGTATTTTACTACTTTCTTTTTTGTTTCCGGCCATACAATAGGGTCAGAAATTTTATTATTAAAGTGTGGTATATAATTTACTAACTGATTTAATATTACCATAGACTCTAAACTTACACGACCAGACAAGTGTTCTTTTAGCAAATCTGGGTGTTGACCATTAGTAATTTTAAATACAGAATCAAAATCTCTATCGTAGAATAGAGATTGCATTTCATTCTCAAATATAAAAGACATACTCTGTATCTTTGATTTCCAAGTAGAGTATGTCTTTGATTTATGTATTGATATATTTCCTATCCACAAGTTACTATCTATAATAAAATGACTTACGAAAAATTCTATAAGTTCTTGGCGTTCAAATTTTAAACCAAGTTTTTTAAAAAAATATTTATCCTTTCTATTCTCAAAAGACTTTAAACTTGCTCTTGATTTTCCATTAAAAGTAACAAAATTATAATTGTCCTTTGAAAAATGAAGTTTTAGTGATAGATAAATTTTATAAACTTCATACCCATCCATATCAAATAGGCAATTTAGCTTTAGATGATTTTTTCATGAAGCACAATCTCTGTGCGTCATACTTTAATTTTTCTTTTAAAGTTTTTGATAGTAATTTTGAAACTGACTCAAATTCAATTTCATTTTCTTCACAAAATGTAAGGACTGCTTCAATGTAGTTTAGTTGACCATCACTTTCCTTTACAATTTGTTCTACTTCCATAGAAAACTTTGCAGAGTTCATGAACTTTTTATCTAATGCTTCATTGATAGTTTCCTTTCCTTTATTCATTAGCAGATTTCCATTCTCGTATATACTGAGTAAGTTTTCTAATGTATTCTCTTTTGTTAGTTTTTTCATAGACGATGCAATCTCCATTTTCACAGGACATAATGATAACAAGTTTCTTTACTATTATACCAGTCATTTCATACAACATGCAAGCGTATGCAACAGCTTGAACAAAGTAACCTTCAATCCATTCTTCTGGTTTTGGTTTTTCTGATGTCTTAAAGTCTATTACAGCGAGCTCGCCTTCATATTCGGCAATGCAATCGACGGTACCCGCTAACCCTAATGTCTTACTATATAGGGGTCTTTCTAGTGCATGAATATTATTTATCTTTTTTAATGTTGGTTTAGCAACTTTAAATAATATTTCTGGTAGAGGATTTGATTTTGGTAATGGTTCATTTTTAAGAAAATGTTCTGTAAGAGTATGCATACCAGTTCCTCTACTAGTAGCACGTTTTGTTTTACGGTTGGCAGCTTCCTCACCAACACGTTCTCTCCACGCTTTAATTTTCTTAGCAGTTTGAAAACTAGTTACCGTAGTGACAGAAACTAGTTTTATATCTTCACCAGGGATTTTATAATAACGTTTACCATCTTTATGAACTCTTTCAAGTTTGTATGGTAAGTCAATTTCTACATGATTAAACATTAAAATCCAAGTGCAATTTTGTTGACAAGGTAACTCTTGATTAAACCAGAACGAACGATGTCTTCAACACCAAACTCAGTCATACCGAATTCTTCCATCTGTCTAAGAATAGACATGAAGTCATGAATACCATTCTTTTCGTTTGCTTTAATTAAATCTGATTGTTGAACATCACCACAGAAAATGATCTTAGTATCTTGACCACAACGAGTGATGATACTATCAAGTTCGTGGAAGTTTAGGTTCTGACATTCATCAACAATGACGATGGCATTATCCAGTGTAGTACCACGAAGGAATGAAGTAGACCAGAACGATACTGTTTCTTGTGCTTTAAGATTAGCATAAAGCATTTCAAAATCTGCATCACTAGGCATTTCAAACATATATTTTACCATATTTTTATATGGAATTTGATAGATGTCTGCTTTGTCTTCATGTGTACCAGGAAGAAAACCAATCTCTCTAGTAGCAACTAAAGATCTAACCAAATAAACTTTATCGAAAGGAGTATCTTCACTTAATACATCCCTTAAAGCTAAATATAAAGCAACGAATGTTTTACCAGTGCCCGCTGCACCATACATGAATAAGTTTTTATCGTTGTTCCAGTTTTCAAAAACTTGTTCCTGTGATGGAGTCCATGGTTCAACACTGACCATTATGTCGGAATTAATTGGCTTCCGTCTTTTCTTCTGTTTAGTTGACATGCCATTAATATCTGGTGTATGTTTTTTCTTAGCTCTAGGCATACTTTAAAAACCTCTAATTGTCGATCCGTAATGTCCTTTTTTAATATTATTAATTTTTGTTTGGACATCTTTCGGAACTTTATTCCTCCAATCTCCAACCTCACCAACGGAAGAAGCGCAACCTGCTGACCAGTCTTTGTCCCATTCGGGATTCATATTTTTCCACTCAACATACTCGTTAACTGTCATGGAAAGATCTTTGGTCTCTCCCGTGGTTTTATTTATTACTGGATAAGTTGGCATAATTAGACCCAATTAGGTTTACGTTCTGGCATACGAAGATAATTAGATGCAACCCAAGGTTTGCTGCTAATGTACATCTTGTAAGCAGTAAAAGTGTCAATGCTTGTGTCATATTTAAATTCATCAGGCATTGCTCTTACAAAAGGTGTTGGTTCTTTTCCACTTCGACCCGTAGGATCTGCGAATGGAAAAATTTGATTAGCATAAGCAAGAGTGCGTAGACAAGAATGGATTTTTCCATACCTTTGAGTGTATTCATCACACAATGCTATACCATGTCGAATTAACCATCTCCAGTTTAAAACAAATTGATTTGCCCAAGTTGTACATGGATGGTTACGAAAGGCACCCTTCTTTGTTTTGTATGGTTTACCATCATTTTTTGGAAGTGAACCAAAACTATGTCCCCATTCTTCTGATGCAACTATAGAAAGCATTTGACAACACTCAAGGGGCATCTTGACAATGTGTTTGTCTGGAAGAACAAGTGCTGACTTGATGGGACAGGGATCAGTAACGAAAATGTTCATAAAATTTGACATTCAGGAGTAATTCTGACATTGTGATAGTCAGTTTGTTCCCTTAACTTACATATGATATCATGAGCTTCTCGAAATGTCAAGAAGCGATGACCGGGAAATGGTATCCAAAAATTTTGTTTCGTTTTTAATTCAATCCTATACGTTCCATCCGAGTGCCTCGGATACTTCTGGGAATTGTTCTTTAAAGATGACTCTACAGGACTCTGCGACTTGCATATGTTCTTTCTGTGTTCCATTTGCAGACCTCAATGAGATGTAATGGATCCATGAACGACATGAGCCGGTCATGTAAATTTTAGTTGGCGTACAGAGTGGTAGCACATTTCTTGCACACTCCTTTGCAACACCGTGTCCAAGCATCTGTTGATACAATGCCATAGAAGAATCAAACAGAGTCTGCATTTGCATCTCTAATTTCTGAGTAATGAAAGGGTCAAGATCATCAATCGAGTTCTGACGATTCTTATCATCCTGACGACGAAGTTCAGGCAGAGAAATCTTATCACCAAGCAGAGATGAATCTGCATACCGTTGTGAAAATTCTTGATATGTGAAACTTCTATGACGCAATATTTGAGCTGCTATTGCCCTGGTCGTAGAGATCTCCAGGGTCATTGTAGATTGCTCAAACACACTCCAGTGGTTATGAGTAATACAATATTTTAGGAGTCTAGAATACTTTTCATTATCTTGATTGGCTGGATTAGAAACTCTAGCAATATATGCCATAGTTTGTTCAGCGTCAGGAGTAACGGAAATAAGTTTTGCTGTGTTCATAATTTAATCACTTTTTAGCTGTGGGTTTGGGTTTGTTCCCCCATAGTTTAGAATTTACTTTTCCATCTGTCCATGTAATATCTTTGATAACGTTACCAAAAGTATCATAGTATGCATCAAAGATATCAGGTTTTAATCCCATGACTATATCATACCACACTTCTTCTGAGTTTACACATTTAACTAGGTAAGCATCTCTAGGTAAAGTACTATCTTTAGCAGCATCCGTAGAGCAATTAGAAGCTATAACAATAATACTATATGTATCTTTAAATTTTTGTATGTCCGTGCTAGATAGTACCATAATTAAGAACGTTTACCCCAATCAATTTCTGGATATGCCTCACTTATACATGCTTTAGTAATTTTATATCTTTTTCCAATTTTTCTGTCCTTAGCAAGACAAACTACTGTTGCTTCTGATTCATGAAGACCTTCAAGTAATTGAATAAACATCATTTCCCTACGAGATTTTTGAAGTCCATCATTACCACCCTTCACAAAATTATATAATTTTTTATATTCATGAAGTAAGAGAGTATGTTGTGTACCCTCCGGGGTATCATTTGGAGTAAAGGGAACTTCTCCTTCTGGAAGCATGTTTACAACACTTGTATCAAAATTCCAAATCAAAATTGATTGTAATGCTGGTGTTTTATACTTTCTAAGCAGTTCAACTTTTTCTTTTTTTGTTTTAGCGTTAGATATCTTCTGAAGTATTTCAGAAATCAACATTTTTTGAACTGGTAATTCAGCCATAGTTTAAAATCCTATAATTTATAAAGTGGGGAGTCAACCTCCCCGTAGTGTCAGTACTATTTAACTAGTTAATCATCCTCATATTCTTGTTCATGTTCTTCATCTATAAACCTAACTGATAAAAGTTCTTCATTTATATAATAACCATCATCAGTTAACATTTCAGGATGAACATTCCCCATAGTTTTTGATTCAATGTAACTTCTCACGTACTCATTGCCAAACCATCCAAAAATAAATCCTAATACGACCCCACCAAGACAGAACATGAAACTAAAAAACAATGTCGTTATTTCTGTCATAATCTCTCCTAAGTATCTTCTCTAGAAATTTTAATCTCTACTTGATATGTTCTTTTAAAAAAAGAAACTAATTTATCAAAGCAAAAAATATATTTTTTTTCGGGTTCTTGAGTACCTCCACTTATCATAGCCCGTACATTAATATTTAGATACTTTTCTGGTATCTTATCTGAGACATCATTTTCAATCGGAGAATTTTTAAACATAAAATTTTTGATATTTTTCTACATCAGAAACAAATCTGTCTAATAAAATTTTAAATTCCTTGAGTTCTGATTTTTTAAAGTGTGCATATGCTTCAGATAGTAATGCGTCCCCATCTAAAGCACCATTAACTTCCTCAAGTAAATCAATCACAACATACATTTTAGTAGAAGCATATTCATTGATAGTTTTTCTATCAATATTTTCACATTGAAAGTACTTATAAAAATCAACTCTATTTTTTTTCTTTGTCATAGAAAATTCATCGAGAATAGTATCGACAAATTGACAGATTGTATCTATGTGAGTCATAGCATTTTCTTTTCTTGCAGATATTGTAGGGTTTCTTTACAACCACCTATATGTTTGTTATCCAAAGTTACTTGAGGAAATGTTGCTCCTTCCCCAAACTCATTATAAAATTGATTTTTTGTAAAATCTTCATCAAATTTATATTCGAGATAGTCAATGTCCAAATGATCAAGAAGATACTTAACTCTATCACACCATTGACAATTTTGTTTTGAGTAGACTACTGCTTTCATATTTGAAGTTCCAGGTTTCTGTCTATAGTTTTTGCGGTAAATTTTGTTGCTTTTAATTTTTTACCCATGTAAATTGCACCAACTTTAGGATTTGCATTGCCGCATGTAAACACATCACACACTGCAGTTCCATTTTCTGGCCATGTATGGATACTTATATGACTTTCAGCAAGGAGAGTTACAGCGGTAACACCTTGAGGATCAAATTTATGAGATTGTGTCATAATAAAAGTGGCACCCATTTCATTAGTTGCTTCAAATAAAATCTTTCTTATAAATTCTTCATCGTTTAAAAGTTCTGCATCACATCCATAAAGAGAAAACAATACATGTTTCATTTGTCCATGTTTCTGACAATAGTAAGAGGGTTCTTTGTTCTCCTACGGTAATCTTTCAACATTTTATTTATCGTTCTAGTACGAGCTTCTTCCATTGCCTTCCTTTGTTTGTAAGGAATTTTAGGAGCTTGTTCTTCTTCATCAGTTACTTCTTCAGATTCAACATCAACGATTACATTTTCTTCAGTCATAATAATTTACATCCAGTGATAATTTAACAAGAAGAGGTTTTATAAACTCTCCACTCTTATATATTTAATTTTCTACTTTACTTTTTAGCAGACATTAAAAAGGAGGTTTGACACCTCCTTACATTATATCACCAATAGAGCATTCCCGCAAGCATAATCAGAAAGCATATAATCGTGAAGACTAAAAGACTACCTGATATTATCCAAAGCCATGGAGGAATAGTATCTTCACCTTTTCGGTGGTGGTCTGAATGGACAGTCATAACATCCTGCTCCACAACATCCTCTAGTCCTTCCCATAAATTTGTTCCAGTTTTTCTCTGGATAGATCTACATACATCAGTTCTTCACCTGCTTGTGGTGCTTCTGGATGACGTGGTTTAGGAGTATTCATCTCTACTTTAATAGATTGAATGTTAGCCCACATCATAGCGAAGGCACC